>ERZ827104.74-NODE-74-length-116073-cov-91.756926_pt1 | contig 116073 bp, 86 predicted proteins | sample MGYA00519781_ERZ827104 | MGnify/ENA primary metagenome ERZ827104 (study PRJEB31778, sample SAMEA3449257) | human gut metagenome | biome: human gut; feature: human-associated habitat; material: faeces | place: United Kingdom | collected 2010/2012 ...
CGTTTACAGTGTGGACTACCAGGGTATCTAATCCTGTTTGCTCCCCACACTTTCGCGCCTCAGCGTCAGTTACAGTCCAGTTAGTCGCCTTCGCCACTGGTGTTCCTCCCAATCTCTACGCATTTCACCGCTACACTGGGAATTCCACTAACCTCTCCTGCACTCAAGCCCGACAGTATCCAAAGCAATTCCCACCTTAAAAGCAGGACTTTCACTCCAGACTTACCGAGCCGCCTACGCGCCCTTTACGCCCAATTATTCCGGACAACGCTTGCCCCCTACGTATTACCGCGGCTGCTGGCACGTAGTTAGCCGGGGCTTCCTCCTTGGATACCGTCTTCTACTCGTCTCCAAGGACAGGAGTTTACGATCCGAAAACCTTCTTCCTCCACGCGGCGTTGCTGGGTCAGAGTTTCCTCCATTGCCCAATATTCCCCACTGCTGCCTCCCGTAGGAGTTTGGGCCGTGTCTCAGTCCCAATGTGGCCGATCACCCTCTCAGGTCGGCTACCGATCGTCGGCTTGGTGGGCCGTTACCTCACCAACTACCTAATCGGACGCGAGCCCACCCCAAACCGATAAATCTTTTACCTCAGAACCATGTGATTCCGTGGTCTTATGCGGTATTAGTACACCTTTCGGTGTGTTATTCCCCTGTCTGGGAAAGGTTGCTCACGCGTTACTCACCCGTCCGCCGCTAAAACAGCTCATAGCAAGCTACTCACTGTCTCCGCTCGACTTGCATGTGTTAGGCACGCCGCCAGCGTTCGTCCTGAGCCAGGATCAAACTCTTTCGTTTAATCCTTTATCCCTCAATCAGGTTTCCCCGACCAAGTTTCACTCATTCGGAATTACTGTCTTGTTTGCGTTGTTATTGTTCTGTATCGTTTTCAAGGTTCGGTGCTTTCTCTCGACCGCTCAAGCGGCGCAACGAGGAAGCCTGTTCATAATATCATGAATTCACGGATTCGTCAAGCGGTTTTTTCAAAGTTTTTGCAGTTTTTTGCGTTCTTTTTGGAATCACGAACGTTATTGCAGCTATTAAAGAAAATGTTCCGGCATTTCTCCCTGTTCAGGAGTGCCGGAACAAAAATCATACGTCCATTTTTCCCTGTCCCGCGTCGAGAATCTGCTCCACAATCGCCCCGCCGAGGCACTTTTCCCCCTGATAGAACACGGCGCTCTGTCCAGGCGTGACCGCACGCTGGGGTGTGAGGGCATGAATCAGCAGTTTTTGCCCGTCGCGGCGCACCTCCACTGGCTGGTCGCCCTGCCGATAGCGGAACTTGCAGGTGCAGTGCAGTGGTTCGCCGCCCGCCAGCGGGTCAGCGCCAATCCACGTCGCCTCCGCGCCGATGCTCATCGTCGAATACAGCATCGGGTGATCCTCGCCCTGCGCCACCAGCAGGCGATTGCTCTCCAAGTCCTTGCCGATGACGAACCAGCTCCGCCCGTCACCGCATCCTCCGATGCCCAGCCCGCGCCGCTGGCCAAGCGTGTAGTACATCAGCCCATCGTGATGCCCAACGACGCTCCCATCCGGCGCCACCATGTCGCCGGGCTGCGCGGGCAAATAGGTCGACAAAAACTGCCGGAAGTTGCGTTCACCGATGAAGCACACGCCGGTCGAATCCTTCTTCTTGCACACGGGCAGCCCATTTTCCTCCGCAATGCGGCGCACTTCGGTCTTTGTCATGCCGCCGACGGGAAAAATTGCCTTCCGCAGCTGTTCCTGATGGAGCATATAGAGGAAATAACTCTGATCTTTGTTCGGGTCAATGCCGCGCAGAAGGTCGCCATTTTCGTTCGTCCGCACAAAATGCCCCGTCGCCATTTTCGATGCGCCAAGCTGCATGGCAAAATCCAGAAATGCCTTGAACTTGATTTCGCGATTGCACAGTACATCCGGGTTCGGCGTGCGCCCCGCGCGGTATTCTTTGAGGAAGTAGCTGAACACGCGATCCCAGTATTCGCGGGAAAAATTGACCGCATAGTAGGGAATGCCGATGATTTCGCACACCTCGCGCACGTCGTTCCAATCGTTTTCCGCCGTACATACGCCAGATTCGTCCGTCTCTTCCCAGTTCTTCATGAACACGCCGACCACGTCGTACCCCTGCTGTTTGAGCAGCAGCGCCGCGACAGACGAATCCACGCCGCCGGACATACCCACCACAATTCGCTCGCTCACGCTTCTGCCTCCATAAGCCGCTGGATGACCTTCTCCGTCATGTCCCGGCTGACTTCCTCTGCCGGTTTTGCCGCATCCACCACGATGAACCGCTCCGGCTCGCGGCGGATGAGCTCGTGATATGTCGCTTCCGTCCGTGTACGGAAGGCGTCGTCTGCCTGCTCGATGCGGTCAAGCTGACTGCTGGCGGCGCGGCGGCGCAGAGCGGCTTCCCGGTCAATGTCCAGATAGACCGTCAGCATCGGCATCGTGCCATCCACCGCCGGGCGGTTGATATTCAGCACTGTGTCCACACCAAGCTGCCGACCGCCGCCCTGATATGCCACGGACGAATCCACAAAACGGTCGCACAGCACCGTTTTTCCCGCCTGCAGCGCCGGGCGGATGACCTGCCGCACATGCTGCGCACGCGCCGCGGCGTAGAGAATCGCCTCGGTCGTCTCGTCCATTGCCTTGTTTTCAGGGTCAAGCAGCAGCGCGCGAATCTTCTCGCTGATGGGGCATCCGCCGGGTTCACGGCTGCGGATGACCTCGAAGCCCCAGCGGTCGAGCGCATCCTCCATTGCCGCCATCTGCGTCGTTTTGCCGCTGCCGTCCATGCCTTCTATTGACAGAAACGCGCCCGGAACCGCTTCTTCGCCGGGGCAGAGATGGCGGATGATGTCCTCCACTGTCTCGCAGTACACATCGCACCCGCTGTTCATCAGCTCTTCACGGCTGCCGTAACCGTAGCCCGCGCCGATTGCGCCGATGCCAACCTTCTTCGCGCCCTCCATGTCAAATCGGCGGTCGCCCACCATCCACGCTTCGCCCGCATCCTCCGGCAGCGCCTGCCGAATCAGCAGTTCTTTGTCCGCACCGTGCCCATCCTTTGGGCCTACGATTTTCGTGATGTAGCGGTTCAGCCCGAAATGCTCGATAATCCGCTCCGAGGAGCGCTGCGGCTTGCCCGTCGCGATACCGATGTACCAGCCGTCGCGGTGCAGCATCCGCAGCAGACGGCGGATGCCCGGATACACCCGGTTCTCAAACAGCCCGACAGCCTCATAGCGCTCGCGATAGGTGTTCACCGCCTTGTTCGCCATTTCCTCGCTCATGCCCATGTATTCCATGAACGACCAGCCCAGCGGCGGGCCAATAAATTTGCGCAGCGTCGCCGCATCCGGCACGGGAAAGCCGAGCTTCTCCGCCGCATAGCGTACGCAGTTCCAAATGCCTTCCTCCGAGCGGGTCAGCGTACCGTCCAAATCAAAAATCACACATTTGCGCACCGCAAATCGTCTCCTTCTACGCCGAAGCGCTCCCGCGTCCCGGCTTCCTGCAATTGCCTGATGATTTCCCGCGTCACCCGTTCGCCGGGCGCAAGCAGCGGGATTCCCGGCGGATACAGCCCGACCGCCGCCGCCGCGATTTTCCCCTCCGCTCTGTCCAGCGGCACGAGGATTTCCTCCGCCATCGCCGCCTGACGCGGGGTCAGGACAGCTTCCGGCATGTCCGGCATCAAGGTCAGCGGCGCAAACTGCTTTCCTTCTGCCGCCGGAATGCTCGCCAGCAGTTCCGGCAGTCGGCGGATTTCCGCGGTGTCGTCCATCACCGATAGAATCAGCACCACGCGCCGCTCGTCCGCCATTTCCACGTCCAGTCCGGCTTCGCGCAGCTGTTCCGCCAAGCATTTTCCTCCCTGCGGCGCGGAAATGACCAGCCGCGTCGGGTCAAAGCACACGGGCAAATTCGCCCAATCCGCGTATGCATCGTGATACGGCGTGCCAACAAGCCGCCTGCGCACATCGTTGACCGCTTCGGATAACGCCCGCAAGCGTGCCCGACCATTCTCTTCCATCCACGCGCGGCTGTCATCGATGGACAGCATCAGCAGGAACGATGGCGACGACGTCTGTTCCCGCCGCAGCAGCGTCCACGCGCGCCGCTCATCCGCTAGATCCGCCAAGTGCAGCACCGCGCTGCCCGTCAGCCCCATCAGCGTCTTATGCACCGACTGCACCCACGCATCCGCGTCGAGCGCCCCGGCGGACGTCATGGCGTCGCACCACGGGAAATGCGCCCCATGTGCCTCATCCACAACGACTTTCGTCCCTTGACGATGCGCCGCCGCCGCAATCCGCCGGAAAACATCTTCCCGCATCGCGCCGCCGTAATAATCCGGGCGGACAAGCAGCATCGCCCGCGCGTCCGGATTCGCCCGCAGCGCCGCCAGCACATTCTCCTCCGCCAGATAGCAGTACCCGTCCGGCGTGCAGCGAACCGGCATCCACTTCACCCGCATTCCGCCCAGCACGCAGGCGTTCACCGCCGATAAGTGCGCATTGCGCGGCAGCAGCACCGTTTCGCCATCCCGCGCGTACAGCTGCAGCATCACATGATTGCCCGCCGTCGATCCGTTATGGAGGAAAATCGTCTTTGCCGCGCCCGCCGCCTGCGCATACAGGCGCATGGCTTCACGCAGTCCGCCCTCTGCCGCGTATAGGTCATCCGTGTTCGGCAGTTCCGTCGTGTCCAGCGCGTATAAATCCGCCGCGCCAAACGGCGAACAGCCCTTATGCCCCGGCATATGCCCGCTCCTGCGCGCCGAGACCGCCGTCAGCATGTCGTATACCGGGCGCATGTCCGCCATCTCCCCTCCGTCTTTCTGCCTCCCCCAGTATAGCAGAAAACGCCGCGTGTGGCAATGGTGTTCGCATTGCCTTTCGTCAAGGGGCGGAGAAAATGCCTGTCTTCGGGCAGAATCCGCATCTGAAATTTTGTTGCGTGTTCCCCTTGCAAATCCCACATTTCGTGCTATAATAACAGACGTCGAAACAATATCTTGTGCTCTATATGGCGCGATAGCGCCGTGCAACCACAAGATTTAGGGCTTGCTGATTTTCCAGCGAGTACCATAGAGAGGAGAAATACCTATGTGCTGCCAAGTGAACGTGACGAAGGGAACCCTGTCTCAGGCGGAAATTGACGCCTATGTGGATCATGCGCGCCAGAAGTACAACCGCGAGCCGCTTTCGATGGACATTGCGGTGGATGGCGACGAAGTGGAACTGTCCTACGATTTCGGCAACGTGCCGTTCCAGCGGATTCGCCGCATCACGGGCTATCTTGTGGGCACGCTCGACCGCTTCAACAACGCCAAGCGCGCCGAGGAACACGACCGCGTGAAGCACGGAATGCCGGCGGCGGTGTGAGAATAAGCAGGGTGATTTTTTCCCCGTTCGGATGTCGGAAGGCAGCCGGGCGGGGAATTTGTTTTTGGTGGAAATTTGAAAAAGTGTGTTGACAAAGGAAAATGGTATGGTACAATGGAAGAAAAGGAGGTTTTCATATGAAGCACAAATGTCTTTGCTCAATTCTGTTGATCCTCACGATGCTATCTACCTGCTGGACGTACTCGGTCGCAGAGGAGATGAGTGATGCCTTCACTTCTGGCGACTACGAATATATTATACTGGATGACGGAACTGTAAAAATCACAAAATACAACGGTTCTGCACAAGAGCTTGCTATTCCGTATACGCTTGACGGAAAGAAGGTCACTTCCATTGGCAATCGTGCTTTCTCTGCTTGCCGTTCACTTACTTCCATTTTTATTTCGGATTCTGTTAGTCAACTTGATAAACTCGCATTCTTTGGTTGTCGTTTCTTAAAAAGTTTTGCCGTTTCTCCAGACAATCCATATTTTGCCGCTATCGACGGTGTGCTATTCTGCAAGTCTAACAAGTCCTTAATTTCCCATCCTTCTTCCAAAGAATCATCAACTTACAACGTTCCACAAGGTGTCCTTTCCATTGATGATTATGCTTTTTTTGACTGTAATTTTCTAACTTCCGTTATTCTTCCTGATTCTCTCTCCTTCATTGGCGATTATGCCTTTGCTTCCTGCTCATCGCTAAGTTCCATCTTTATTCCTAATTCTGTTACCACCATTGGCGAATGTGCTTTTATATCTTGTTCATCTCTAAGTTCCATTTCCCTCCCCGATTCTGTTGTCTCCATTGGCAGTCACGCCTTTCAATTCTGCGATTCTTTATCCACTATATCACTCCCTAATTCTATAACAGTTATCAGCGATTGGTCTTTTTCAATATGTAAGTCGCTATCTTTTGTTTCTGTCCCTGATTCTGTTACTACAATTGATGCTTCGGCGTTTTCCGGTTCTTCTTCCTTGATTTCCATCATCATCCCTGATTCCGTCACAGAAATCGGTGAAAACGCCTTTGCCTACTGCCCTAACCTCACCCTCACCGTCCTCCGCAACTCCTACGCCGCCGAGTACGCGAAAGCCAACAACATCCCCTACACCTACCCCAACGCCAACGACTGGCTGAACAACTAATCCACCCCACGCAAAAAGGAGGTCGCCCCCTCACGGACGACCTCCCTATTTTTATACTCTTCCTTTACCGAATCTCGCTTCGAATCTCATCCAGGCACCGATTCAGCGCGTCCTCCCACCTCGGCAGGTGCGGTTCGGCGTCGCTCAGCAGCCGCACGCTCGACGGATGGTGAATGCCCACCGAGCCGCGGTAGCCGCTCACCGGCTGTACCCGGCAGCGGCTGCCCACCATCCCCAGCGTCGCCATCGCCAGCGTCGCAAGGTTGCATTCGCCCTCGTTGATGAGGTGGTAAATACCGAATTTCTCCGTCTGAATCAGGCTGACCATCGCGCGGGCAAGGTCAAGCGTGTACGTCGGGCAAGCCATCAGGTCGTCGGAAATCGTCAGCTTCTGATGATCCTGCGCTGTCGCCAGAATGCCGCAGATTTCCCCCTTCGGCGCGGCGGAGAACAAGCAGCCCGTGCGAACGATGAAGGACCGCGTCATCAGCGCGCGCACAGCTTCTTCCGCCTGCACCTTCGACAATCCGTAAACGTTCGCGGCGCACGTCTTGTCTCTCGTTCCGTGGATAACGTCCGGCGCAGCGCCAAACACCTCCGACGAGGACATCAGCATCAGCTTCGCCCCGATCGCCAGCGCCGCACGAACCATGTTCAGCGTGCCCATCGCGTTCACGTCGATGCACTTTGCGGGTTCCGTTTCCGCTTTGAGCAGGTCAGTATACGCCGCCAAGTGGATGATGGCATCCGGCTGCTCCGCCGTCACCCATTCGTGCACTGCCGCGCCGTCCGTCACGTCGAAATCCGCCACATCCACGCCGCGCGCATTCACATGCTTCTCGCGCAGTGCACGCATCACGTCGCGCCCCAGCATTCCGTCCGCGCCCGTCACCAATACCTTCATCATGTCCACCCTTTCGCCATTTCTGTCCATCTTTTTGCCAGATATTCAAGCTGATTATACCATTTTTTCTGCCTTTGCGCAACTGGTGAGGGGGATTTTTCATTGACACAAGGCGCCATTTCGTGTATAGTGAATAAAGAAAAGGAGGTCGATTTTATGACACGCACACGTTTCTCTGCGTTTTTACTGGCATCCGCGCTTCTCCTCGTCTTTCTGACAAACGTCGTTTTTGCAGATGGCGGCAAGAAAAAGCAGACCATCCTCACCTCCGGGGATTATCAGTACGTCCTGCTTGAGGACGGTTCCGCAGAGCTTCTCTACTGCCTAAGCGACGACGCGGAAATCGTGATTCCGGACACGCTGGACGGTCATCGCGTCACAAGCATTGACACCATCTCTTTCTCCCTCTCTCTGACAGCCGTAACCCTTCCCAATTCTGTTGTCGATCTTGACCATAACCCCTTCGGCTGCTGTCCACTGCTGCAAACCATTTCTGTCGCCCCGGAGCATCCGTCTTTTTATACATTGGACGGCGTTTTGTTCCGTAAAAAAGACGATGCGCTTGTTGCCTATCCGCGGGGAAAGGCTGCTTCCAGCTACACCGTTCCGCAAGGAACATCGGCTGTTGGCGAGCGCGCCTTTGACTGCTGCTCCTTTTTGACAAGTGTTTCTCTGCCCGCTTCCGTTACAGAGATTGACGATTACGCTTTCAGCGATTGCTCCGCCCTCGTCGAGGTTTCCATTCCCTCCTCTGTTGACGAGATTGGTTCATGTGCTTTCAACTACTGCACCGCGCTGTCTTCCATCGTCATTCCCGATTCCGTCACAGAAATCGAGGAGGGAGCCTTCTCCGAGTGCCGCGCTCTGACTACGGTTGTGCTTCCAAACTCCCTTACAGAAATCAGCGACTATCTGTTTTCCTACTGCGCTTCCCTTTCCAGCATTCTCATTCCTGATTCTGTGACGGAAATTGAAACAGGCGCATTTCAGAGCTGCACGTCGCTTGTCTCCATTGTCATTCCCGATTCCGTCACAGAAATCGAGGACATTGCTTTTTCTGAGTGCAGCGCCCTGCGTTCCGTCCTTCTCCCCGCTTCCGTAACGGAAATTGGTGTTGGCGCTTTCGACAAATGCCCCAACCTCACGCTGACCGTTTTCCGCAATTCCTACGCCGAACGGTACGCGCAGCGAAACCATATTCCCTACACTTATGCTGACTAATTGAAAAAGGATCATCCCCTGAAAATGCAAGGAGGCCGCCTCTCATCAGGACGGTCTCCATTTTTGTATTGATAAGTAAAGCAGCAAGCAGGGTCATTTTGCTAAAAATGACGATTAGCTTGTTGGAAACACATTTCCCAAACCCTATGAATGCAGCACGGGCACTGCGGTTGTGAAGTCGTGAGAAATGCAGTCAGTGTCCAATCACATTGCCCCCGCGCGAAGATTGAGGCGACCGCCAGTGACGGCGCCGAAAATGCGAGTGATCATTTTGTCACGTCCTTTCTTGTTTTTTGGCATAGAAAAGGCGGAACTTCGAAACAAACTCCGCCAATTTTGAGTAATTATAGAATATCAAGTTGCTTTTTTATTTCAGCGATACTCTTGCGAATGGTAAATAGCCGATCCGAATATACATCTTTAATCCATATTCGATCGTTGCGTGTGCAACATTTTGAAAGACTCTTCTCCATATCTTCAACAGTAAGTGCTTCAAAGTGCGTTAGCTTATCAAGAACTTGTATTGAAGGATAGTAGCGAAGACATATAATGACTGTGTATTGTCCGTGTGAATCCCACCTGCTATATTCACGTTGCAGGATAGAAGCATCATCAGCACTGCGGCCAAGAGACATAGCAATTTGAGTTTTGACAAGCCCTGGATTTGCGAAATAACCCATGATAACCTTTTCCATTGATGGATCTCTCCAGCGAGCAAGCATTTTCATCGTCTGAGGAAAAAATGAAAAAAGGTATGGATCTTGTGCTAATGAAACTAACTGATCAAGCAACTTCTTAGATTTCAACTGAGCAAATGCAGAGTCAAACTCCATCATGATGGAATTGTCCACAAAAGTCACTGAATTACGGTACTCATTATACAAATTCCAGATGATTTGTTCGCAACCATTTACTCGCCCGCATTCATGCTTTTTGCTTCCGACCAAATGGAAAACCAAGGCAGAACGTATGAGATGCGAATGAAAGCAATTGATGTGCTTTGCAATAATCGAGCCAGCACCCTTGATGTATGAATCACACAAATCTGAGAACCCACGAATCTTTACATGACAGGTATTGTTAATTTCGCGAATTAACTCATTCATAATCAACTGATCATCGGATTCCATCAGGGGAGCAACATTATCCAAATGAGCCTCGTAATCCTTGATCTTGGAGAGAACAAAATGCTTGTCCATACTATCCTCCTGTTACAAAATTTTAATAAGCTCCCACCCAGCTTCTTTTAGCGGATTTGACAGTACAGTATTTGTTCGAGTAATGAGAATTTTCCGGTATTGGTTCTCACTTGCAATTCTTGCAAAGTCTCGAAGTTGCCGGGTATTGCTCAGCCGCTTAACATTTTTGACCTCTACAATAAACTTAAGCTGGGTATTGGTGTAGTCTGGAATTCGAGAACGTCCATTTGATAGAGATCATTTACTAGGAAAAATATCGCACAGCAATGTTTCAAGATCGAATCGCACTTTTTTAACCATGCATCTGGCGTGAATTTCTGTAAGGGACTTCTTTATGATTTCCTTACAGATTGACAATTTTTCTTCTTTTGATGCTTGGACAAAAGGGATAAATGGAATAAATAGTCTGATATCTGCTTCTTTTCGCTTCCAGCCAATATACTTTCTTTCCTTACAAGCAAATGTGTTTTTGAACTCTTCATCAACACAGAAGGGAATAATACTGATTGTCGATATGGCATCGGTATATTTATCCAACGATACTATATCCATGTTCTGCTGGATTTCTATAAAGCAATCAATTATCATTTGAGCCGCAGGAGACTGCGACTCTGTTGAAAGAAAAATGGCACTCATGAAATAACCTCCAATCAATTGAGCGGTTACTCAATCGACATTGAACGTAATGTCTGTGAGGACCCCCTCTACTACATCGACTAATTGATAGTCTCCATTTTGAAGTTTGTCCAAGTATTTTTGATGTTCGCTGTACAGCCACTCTTCGAGAGATGGCCACTCTGCAATGATTTTGTTGCTGCCATATCTTGCTGCATACACACGCATTGCATCTTCAGGTTCTTTTGTATCAAAAAAAACCTGAATCTGTGGCTGAGTATAGTAGGAGGCAAAGAAAAGCCTGGATTTTGGACAAAGCACTGTCCGATGACCATCTTCAAAGATAAGAGAACAAGGTTGCTTGTAGTCCGCTCCCCATGCTGGTATACCGTTAATACGAATAAAACGACCAAAGAGATTTGCACCATTTGTGATCTTGTAAAGTTGCGCAAGCTGTTTGGGAAAAGGTCTGCGCGAACTGTCACTTACACTTTTGATTTCTTCATCCGTCAATGGCTTAAAGAATTCATAGCGATATTGAACTGGCTTGGTTCCAGGTATAGTTCCTGCTAGAATCACCTGGCCATTGTTTTCGATGCTTGTACCAGGCATATTCACTACCTGCTGGACCAACTCTGCAATGCGCTGCATGATATCACTCCTTAATGCACTCGAAGTTCATGAGTTACTGTTTTCCAGTTTCCAAAGTGTTGCCACAAATGATCCTTTTGTCGTTAACAAGGATGGCATCCTCCTTTTTCTCTGCGCCCAGATACCCGCTGTCTCCATAAACTTCCTCCTCCGTTCCTTGAAGAAGATCGACGACTTTGTTGCTGTCGTGCACATTGGCGGCTGTCGTTTCCACCGTGTGAACCATTCCGCTGTCCGCATCCACGCCGATGTGCTCCTTGTAGCCGAAGTACCACTGGTTGCCCTTTTTGACGGAATGAGCTTCCGGATCACGCTGCTTTTCTTCGTTGATGCCTGCCCCCAGCTCGTCGCTAATCAGGCTCATCGTCAATTGCTTCTTCACCTCTTTATTATACCTCTTTCCCGACATTTTGGCTGTTCTTTCTTTGTGCGGGATTGCCTTAAGTATTGGAGAACAACTCGTATTGGAGACCTACAAGGGTATGGGGAGTACGTTCAAGATACAATGTTAAGTCATTAACGGTAAGTATGTCAGAAAAGAAATCAATCGCCTGTTTTAGAACCGAGAGAGATATGTTCCTGTCATTTTGCGATTCATCCTCACACCGCTTTCGTACATGCCACCTTGTTACTGAAGGTTTGGGCCCAACAATTTCCTCTATTGCGATACCAACCTCAACATAGTAATCATTAGCATCCCATTGAGAACTTTGAACATAGACACAATAGACGAGCTCGCCATTAGAAAGAAACCAATAACTCTTATTTTTTCTATACCCAAATGCCTTGAGATACTCGTGCACAGCTAAGAGAAAATCATTTTTATTCATTGAAATCACCTTTCAACATACTTAGGGATGCCCCTCATAATTGCGCCCAAACCATCCACGTCATCCCCGCTGACCAAAATTTCGAGAAAAAGCGCAGTTCAAGCGCACTGTTTGCACACGAAATAAACCTCGTTACGCAACCTTCATTCGATTGCGAGCAAGGTATAAATTCGCAAGTGCAAACAGCGTGCAGCAATGCTGATGCAATTTTTCCCGTCCTCGGTATCGTGTCTTGCAGAAATGAAAGATTCTCTTTATCACGCAAAACACATGTGTCAGGAGATTTGACCACATCAATAGTACTGAGTTATAGTACGTTTCTCTCCATTGATGACATCTTCAAAATAATATTCTACATACTGCCCCTTAATTTTTCGTTGCCCCAAAAAGAGCATTGGCGTGTTGCTAGTACCCAATGGCCATTCTGAATCTTGGATCCATGAAGGCTTTTTATGCAGCGCATCTAAATGAAAGGCCGAGTTTAATGCAACCCGAACAGCCTTTTGCCGTTTTCCTTTAGGAATGGAGTTTGTTGACAAGATAATCTCTTGAATCACACTACCAACATCAACGCTATCAAGGTAGTCAGGAACTGTATCGATCGCAAACTGATGCAATTCACGATAAAAGGTACTCTTTTCAACATCAGGGAGGTCGTCATGGAAGAGTGACCACATCATGTTATATGCAGTAGAGCAACGACTAATTCTATTGATCGCATAATAACCAACGGTTAATGTGCGACGGAGATCAAAGTTATCATGCTCAAAAGCATTAACATTCAGAGGGCATTGCTTCCATGATTCAGCACTCTTATCGTGTGTTTGTGGAATTCTCCCATTGATAAACTGAACAAGCTCATCATTAGTCTGTACTGCAGATGCAAAATCTTGAGCGGACATTTCAAGAGAAAGGTAGGCCTTGATAATATTTAGCATCAGTTATTCCTCCATTATTAAAATTCGTCCATTACCGTCCTGATATTGATGAAATTCTTGTAACCATACTTTTGATGGAACCTTGTATGCGCTTTCGAACCGATTTCAATATAGGATAGCGGCTGTCGTTTCCACCGTGTGAACCAGTCCGCTGTCCGCATCCACGCCGATGTGCTCCTTGTAGCCGAAGTACCACTGGTTGCCCTTTTTGACGGAATGAGCTTCCGGATCACGCTGCTTTTCTTCGTTGATGCCTGCCCCCAGCTCGTCGCTAATCAGGCTCATCGTCAATTGCTTCTTCACCTCTTTATTATACCTCTTTCCCGACATTTTGGCTGTTCTTTCTTTGTGCGGGATTGCCCTAATTGAAAAAGAATCATCCCCTGAAAATGCAAGGAGGCCGCCCCACCGGGACGACCTCCGTTTACATGGGATTTTTTCGCTTATACTATTTCCAGATAAGAATGCGCCAGAAGGGAAAAGGCGCAAGCAGACGGCGCAGGTGAATCGGGAAATCGTATTACTCCGCCGCTTCTCCCACGGTTTCCGCCGTGATGTCTCGCCCGAAGTACTTCATGGAAATCTCGCTCAGCTTGCCCTCTTCACGCAGCTCAGCAATCGCCTGATTGATGGCTTCCAGCAGGCTCGCGCTGTCGTCCGTCTTGCGAGTCGGAATCGCCACAAGGTTTGCTTCCTCCGTCAGGGCGACAATCTTGATGTTCGCGTCCGGGCGCTTCTGCATATAGTCCGCAATGGACACTTCGCTGTTCAGCGTCGCGTCCGCGCGGCCCGTCAGCACCTGCATAATCGTCTGGTCAAGCGTATCCACGCCAACCACCTCTGCGCCGAACTCTTCCGCCAGAATCATGTAGGTGCTGGCGATGGAGTTCGTGGTCTTTTTGCCCTTCAAATCCTCAAAGGACTTGATGTCCTCGTTGTCGCCCCGGACGACCAGCGCCGTGCGGTTGAAGGCATAGGGGGTGCTGAAGTTGTACTTTTCCGAGCGCTGTTCGGTCACATCAATGCCGTTGGCGGCAATGTCGTAGCGGCCGGAGTCAATGCCGGCGAGGATGCCATCCCACTCCACGGTCACGAACGTCGCCTTCACGCCCAGCTTCTCCGCAATCGCCGTCGCGATTTCCACGTCAAAGCCGACCAGCGTGCCGTTTTCATCCGTGTACGTCCAAGGTGCCCAAGTACCCTCCGTCGCAATGACAATTTCGCCCTTTTCCTGAATGCGCGCCAGCTGATCCTTGCTTTCCTCCGCCAGAGCGGTCATGCCCAGCGCCATCATCAGCGCCAGCAGGAGACTGACAAACTTCTTCATTTTGAATGCCCCTTTCACTTGCATTTATGAAAACCAGCAATGCCGGATTTTCAGCGTTGGTTGATTTTCGCGAGGAACTCCTGCGTCCGCGCTTCTTTCGGGTGCGCGAAAAATTCCTGTGCGCCGTTCTGCTCGATGATTCTGCCGCCCTCCATGAACACAACGCGGTTCGACACATGCCGCGCGAAGTTCATCTCGTGCGTCACGACCAGCATCGTCATGCCCTCTTCAGCTAACTGGCGCATCACGTTCAGCACCTCCCCGATTAACTCCGGGTCCAGCGCGGATGTCGGCTCATCGAAGTAAATGATTTCCGGATTCGTCGCCAGCGCGCGGGCAATCGCGACGCGCTGCTGCTGCCCGCCGGACAATTGCGCAGGATAATGGTCGCAGCGGTCAGACAAGCCCACCTTGTCCAGCAGCTTCCGCCCAATCGCCTCTGCTTCCGCTTTCTTCATCTTCCGTGCCACAATCAGCCCTTCGGTCACGTTTTGCAGCGCCGTTTTGTTGCGGAACAGGTTGTAGTTCTGGAACACGAACGCCGTCTTTTGGCGGATACGCGCAATATCCCGGTGCGACGCGCGGTTCAGGTCGAATTTCTCGTCATCAAAGAGCAATTCGCCCGCGTCTGCGCGTTCCAGAAGGTTCACGCAGCGCAGCAGCGTCGTCTTGCCTGACCCGCTCGGCCCCAGAATCGCCACGACGTCGCCCTTGCTGACGGACAGGCTGACGTCCCGCAGCACCTCGGTCGTCCCGAATTTCTTTTGCAGGTGATTGATTTCCAGCATCGCCATCGCGCATCACTCCTTCTGTGCGCCATACGCGCTGAGCTTCTTCTCGCCCCAGCGCTGCACCCACGTCAGCACCGTGGAGAAAATCAGGTAAATCACGCCGACTTCGATATAGAGCGCCATCGGCTCGTAGTAGTACGCCACGAGTTTCTGCGTCGCCATGAACATTTCCGTCACGGTGATGTTCGCCGCCAGCGACGTGTCCTTCACCATAGCAATCAGGCTGTTCGACAGCGGCGGGAACGCCGTGCGCAGCGCCTGCGGCAGCACAATGCGGCGCATCACCTGCAAGTAGCTCATCCCCACGCAGTAGCCCGCTTCCATCTGCCCCACCGGTACGGATTCCAGCGCCGCGCGCATCGTCTCCGCGCAGTACGCGCCCTCGTTGATGGAGAAGACAATCACCGCCGCCGGAAACGGGTCGAGGATGATGCCCAGCGACGGCAGCCCGTAGAACACCACGAACAGCTGCACCAGCAGCGGCGTACCGCGCACGACCCACACATAAAACCGCATAATCTGCCGCAGAACCGGCACGCGGGCATATTGAATCATGGCGGCAATGACGGCAATCACCATCGCAATGGAAAAGGCGATGATGGTCAGCGGAATGGTCATTTTTAGACCGGGCAGCAGAATCTTCGGGAAAGATTCTATCAGCAGTTTGACAATGCGTTCACTCATGGTTTGCTTAAAGTTCCTTCCATACCCAACCGTGGGCAGCGGCAGAGCCGCTTTCTCGCGCAAAAATGACGGCGCTGTCCAAATCAGACAGTATCCGTAGGTTTATCCTACCATGCTGATGCCGGAAATGAAACGATTGGCGAAAACTGCTTTTTCCTTTTTCCGATTGCGGCAGGCGAAAATCAACGAACAGGAAAGTCGGTCAACCTAAAAGTCGGCTTGATGGTTGACCGGCATTGTTTATTCGGTTATTGCGCCGTCGGTGTCGGCTTCACTCCTTCCTCGGCGAGGTAGCTGACCATGCAGTAGCCCTCCACCACGTCCGTTTTCACATGCACCCACTCTGGGTCGTCGCACACCTCCAGCACAATCACCCGCTGATTTGCCTGCAAGCGCATCAGCAGTTCGCCCACCATACTCGGCTCGGCGCGCAGATTCAGGCTCGATGCGTTGACGTACATCACCTTCGCGCCTTCCGGCAAGCTGTTCGTCGTCACGGGCATCAATGTCGGCTTTGGGGTTGGTGTCGCGGGCGGGGCAGGCGTTGCGGCGAGCTCCGGCGGAACGGTCGGCAGCACCGGCGCACCCGTGCCGCCCTGCATCAGCACCATGCCGGGGTAGTAGAACGCAAGGATTTCATCGAATGTCTTGCTGTACTGTCCCGCCATCCACTGCGCCCCGCGCTGGCTCATGCCCACGCCGTGCCCGTAACGCCGTGATTGCAGCAGGAACTGCCCATTCTCCTCCGTCACCGAAAAAATCTCGCTGCCGGAAATGTCCAGCGACAGCGCGGCGGTGTTCTGCCGATTCAGCGAAATCGTCACCGTCGCTTCCCCCGCCGACAGGAAGTCCGTCAGCCGATTGTCCGGCGTCGGGGAGGGCGTCGGCACGGACGTCGCCGTCGCGGTCGGCACGGGGCTGGGCGTTGCCGTGGCTTCACCTAATTCCCATTCGTCGCCTTCCGCGGGCGCAACATCGTAGGTCGCATCTCCCGCGGGCAGCGGAATCGCCGTTTCCTCCGGCAGGATGGACGCGAACGGCTTCTTGCCCGACCATTTCAGCGCCACCACAAGCTCCGTCATCCGGCGGCTCGGCGCGGCGAATGCGGGAGATGCCAGCGTGACGGCGGTGATTTCGTCAATGCGGAAATTCTCCTCGTCCGTGGAATACCCCTCCCGCGTCAGCACCGGCAGCATCTGCTCGTAAATCAGTGTCCGAAGCGTTTCCTTCACCGTGCCGTTTTTGCTGATTTTCATCGTGCGGACGATGCTCTGCGGGTTCTCCAAATCATACGGGTCATCAACCATTGCGTAGTAGCCGTAGTCGCCGCTGCCCGACCACACATTTTCAACCAGCTCCGTCTGTCCGCCGTTGCTGGCGCTGTAAAAGCATTCCGCCAGCTTGCCGTTGTACATGCCGACAATCCCCGCCGTCTCCTGCACGGCGCGGGCGGCGTTTTTGGTGGATGAATCAACGCCCTTGAACACTTGGTCGTTCGTCGTGTCCACCACGTCATAGGCGCGGGAGGCGTTCAGGTGGGACAGCGCATAAGTGCGCGCACAGACAGCCTGCGCCTTGAGCGCTTCGAGCGGGAATGAGTCGCTCATCTCATACGGCACGACGCCCAGCAGGTAATCCTCCACCGACAGCGACAGAATCGGCACGAGCGTCCCGTTCTCCACCGTCAGCGTCAGCGAGCCGGGATAGAGATTGCCGTTTTTCTCGAAGCGCAGCCCCGGCATTGCGCTGCCGGACTGATTCCGCCGGAATTCCGCACTCTTGCCCAGCCGCATACTCATGCCATCATAGAACAGATACAGCGCACCGGAGCGAATCTGCACCGTCACCTGCGCGTTTTCCGGCAGCGCCATCAAGTCCTCGCCGCCCACGCGCACCGTGTACGCCCCCGCGAGGGTCAAATCCGCGCGGTCAGTCAGCTGCAAACGGCGCAGCAGGACGCGCACCATAGGGGCGGCCTCTTCCGCCGACGCCTTCCCCGGCATCCCCGCCATCAGCAGCGTCCAGCACAGCACCAGACACACCGCCCGAAGCAGTCGTTTCATGCACATACCTCCTGTTTGCGGCAGAATCCGAGTTTTTTCAGACCTTGCCTTATTAAAAAACGGATGACACGCATATGTTCATCCGTCTGGAAAATATTTATTCGTCGGAATTGGGAAAGTTTTGGAAGTCGCCCGAAGTTTCCACCAGCATCGTCTGGAAAACCACATTCAGCCGCCCCAGATCCGGTGCAGCGGGATTCGGCAGCGCTTCCAGCACCTGCTCCGCATGGGCAAATTCCGCCAGCAGATACGCATCCAGTTCCGGAATCCGCGGCGCTGTTTCCTTTTCTCGCGCCTGTTTCTTCTGCGCCAGCAGGTCGTCCACCGCGCCGCGCATCGAATCCGGCAGCACCGCCGCGCACAGTTTGTCAAACGGCACAGGCGCAACGTTCCCGTACTGCTCCACATAGCGGAAGCACAGCAACGGGCGCAGCGCATACAGGTACTTTTTCAACCGTACCTGTTCGCCCTGCAAGAAATTTCGCCATGTGCTATGCGCCGACGCATACTGATGATGCAGATTCCGCTCCACCGAAAAATACGCATCGGCACAGTCCGCGAAGTGCCGCCATGCCGCCGTCTGCGCATACACAACCGGGGAATGCAACCATTCCAGCAGCGACGGATTCGACTTGCCCAGCAGCCCCAGCGCCTTCTTGATGTCCCACCCGGAATAGTCCTGCACTTCGTCCAGCGGACCGTCGATATGGTCAGGCAGCGGGTCAATGCGCAGATAATCCTTTATTGGGCGAATAAACACATATCGCACGTCATAGTCGCTGTCCGGCGAGGCAAAGCCCCATGCTCGGCTTCCCGATTCCACCGCATACAGAATTTTCACTTGATTCGCCGCTTCGATTTCGCGCAGCTTCCGGCGAATCGTATCCGCCTGATTCATGGGCTTTGCCCCTCCTTCCGCGCATAATACTCAAATATAAGGAATTACTTTTCCTTCGCCATCGCCTGATATTCCCCCGGCGTCATCCCGGTGTACTTCTTGAATACCTGACAGAAATAGCTCTTGTTCGGATACCCGCACGCCGCGCTGATTTCGCCCAGCGTCTGCGGTTCTTTGCTGGAGAGCATCATCTGCGCCTTCTCCATCCGCGTCCGGGTCAGGAAGGTCGAAAAGTGCTGCCCCGTTTTTTCGTGGAACAGCCGGCAGAAGTACGCCGGCGTCAGCCCCAGCGAACGGCTCAAATTCGCCTGTGAGTACGGCAGTGAGCAGTCCGCCCGAATCGAGTCAATCACCTTCTCAATCGGCTTGGCGTTCCCCGGCTGCGGACACGCGCGCAGAGACGGCTGCAATGCATTCAGCCACGCCAATAGCGCCTGACGCGGGCGGCGCGTCATCTCGTTGAGATTCAGCCCCTCCGTCAGCGTCCGCAGGGACAATTCCGCGTGCTGGCTCCAAATCGCCTCAATCACCAGCGGCACGAACGCAAAGCACGTCACCGACAGGTTCTGATCCTCCCGCAGCGCGCGCGATACATACCCGCCCAACACCGCGTACTGCCGCCGCTTGATGCATGTCTGCAATTCCTTCCGATGCCGATGCGCCGCCGCGCCGTCCAGCGGCGAGACGCGCGTCCACCAGTCGCTGATTTCCCGCATGGGCTTCAAGTGTTCCGCCCACGTCGCCGCGAGGTCAAATTCCTCCCCGATGAACATTGTGCCGTCCTGTTCCAGCGCGACGGACGCCTGTTCCATCAGCGCATGGGCGCACAGCCACAGCACCGGGTCGCGATGCGCCCGCGCGGGGAATCGCGTCAGCGCCAGCAGCACCGTCATCACGTCGCCATCCGCCGCGAAGCAAGCCGCGCTCACGCCGCACAGCGCCATCGCCTCCGGTACAATCGCCAGCGCCTCCTGCCGCTGCTCTTCCGTCAGCGGAACATCCGCTTCCCAGCGAATCAGCCGCCACGCGTACACCGGAACCTCCACTGTGCTTTTCGGTGCATCGCCGCCGCTCTGCATCATCGCGATCATCGTCTGCGACAGCTGCTGCTCCTGTTCCTGCGTCATGAGAGGGTTCACCTGCTTTCTTGGGTGGAAATTTAATTGCAAAAAAGCGTCCCCGCGGGTGAATCCTTCAGCCCGCACGGAACGCTCCTATTTCCGCATTCTCTATTGTACGCCATTTTTCGTGATTTGGGAAGGGGTCAGCAAAAAAATTGTTGTCCCTTGTCAGTTTTGTACGAATTTCTGTGTCGTCATGCCCTGAAAGAAATCAACATCCGTCGGTACAATGCGGCACACGCCGATTTTGTCCAGCGTAATCACGCGCAGCTGTTTCCCGGCGGACTTCTTGTCCAGTGTCATGGCGTTCAGCAAGTCCTTTTCGGGAATCGCCGGAAGCTGACGGGGCATTTCCAGCGCATCCAGCAGGCGATTCAGCCTCGCGCTCGTCCCCTGCTCCGTCATGCCCTTCTCTTCCGTCATCGCGGTAATGACGCGCATCCCCAGCGCAACCGCCTCGCCGTGGCGCATCCCGGTATAATGCTGGCAGGTTTCAACCGCGTGGGCGATGGTATGCCCAAAGTTGAGCGTCATGCGCAGCCCGGTGTCGTGCTCGTCCTGCGCCACAATGTTCGCCTTATACTGGATGCAGTGCGTCAGGATTTCCCCGATAACGCCCATGAGTGCAATCCGCCCGCCGCCCGCGTTCTCTTCCAGCAGCCGGAACAGCGCCTCGTCCCCGATGCACCCGTATTTAACGACTTCGCCCAGCCCGTCGCGCCAGAAATCATCCGTCAGCGTCCGCAGCGAATCCGGGTCCACCAGCACCAGTTCCGGCTGATAGAATGCGCCAACGAGGTTCTTCCCCTGCGGCAAATCGACCGCGACCTTCCCGCCGACAGAGGAATCAACCTGCGCCAGCAGCGTCGTCGGCAGCTGCACAAAATGCACGCCGCGCAGGTACGTCGCCGCCGCCAGCCCCGCCAAATCGCCAATCACCCCGCCGCCCAGCGCGACGATGGCATCCTTGCGCGTCAGATGATGTTCGCAAAGGAAGGCATACAGCGTTTCCAGCGATTTCAGGCACTTCGTCTGCTCGCCGTGCGGCAGAACAATGCTGCACACGCGCAATCCGACCTTTTCCATCGACGACACGACTTCTTCCATATACAGCGGCGCAACATGGTCATCGCTGATAACCGCGACCGCAATGTCGCCGAGCTTCTCGCGAATCATTGCGCCCGTTTTCGCCAGCAGGCCGCGTTCGATATGAATCGGATAGCTTCTTTCGCCCAGCGGTACGGTAATGGTCTGCATGAAAATCGCCTTCCTTATCTTAAAGCATCCATCATGTCACCAAATATGATTCCCTGATTATTCCACCCGAATCATATTTTCCACCGTACAGACCTCCGGGTCAAACTTCGCCAATGCCGCCCGAATCGCCTGTTCATTCGCCTCATGCGTAATGATAATCAGCGGCACGCGGCTTCCCGCCAGCTCCGCCTTCTGCATCATCGTTGCAATCGACACCTGCTCGCTCGACAGCCACGTCGCAATCTTCGCCAGCGAACCCGGCTCGTCCTGAATCGACAAACGCAGGAAATACCGCGTTTTCCAGTCGTTCGTGAACACCAGCGACGCATCCGCATTTGCGCTGTTCACAAACGTCGGATGCACATGCACATCCACCGTCGCGGCATGGAGAATGTCGCCCACCACCGCGCTCGCCGTCGGCAAATCGCCCGCGCCGCGACCCTGCAGCATCATTTCCTTGCAAGCGTGGCCGTGCAGATAGACGGCATTGAAGCTGCCGTTGACCTGCGATAGCGGATGGTCGTTCGCAATCAGCGTCGGATGCACGCGAACCTCGATGGTGCTCCCGCTGCGCTTGGCAATCGCCAGCAGTTTCAGCACATAGCCCATCTCGCGCGCATAGGCAATATCCACCGCCGTAATTTTCGTGATGCCTTCACGATAGACCTTGCTGAACGGTACGCGCGCGTGGAAGGCAAGGCTCGCCATAATAGAGAGCTTATAGGCCGCGTCCAGTCCCTCGACATCGGCGGATGGGTTCGGTTCAGCCAGCCCCAGCTGCTGTGCATCGTGCAGCACGGCTTCGTAGTCCTCGCCGTTTTCGTACATACGGGAAAGGATGTAGTTCGTCGTGCCGTTGATGATGCCCATCAGAGAATCAATGCGGTTCGCTTGCAGGGGCTGCATGAGGGTGTTGATAATCGGAATCGCGCCGCAGACGCTCGCTTCGTAGTACAGACCGACATGGTTGCGCTGTGCAGCGGCTTGCAGGCGGTGCCAGTTCAGGGCAATGGCGACTTTGTTCGCCGTGACAACGGTCTTGCCGTTTTCCAGCGCGCGGAGCATGTAGTCCGTCGCAGGCTGTTCGCCGCCCATGAATTCGACAACGATGCTGATTTCCGGGTCGTTCACCACGTCGTCGGCGTTCGTTGTCAGCAGTTCATGCGGCACACCGCAGGCGCGGGTTTTGTTCACATCGCGCACCAGCACCCGCTTGATGCGGATGGAGAGACTGTCGCGATGAGCAATCTCGCGGGAAAAGCCTGTCAGCAGCGACCATACGCCCCCGCCAACATTGCCGCAGCCCAGAAATCCGATTACAACTTCCTTCATTTTGTCTGCTTCCTCCTGCTTTCAAATGCCTTCTTTTCTCGCTTAATCAGCCCTTGTTCCGCTCGTAGATAAGCCGCAGTCCTTTCAGCGTCAGCAGCCCATCCAGCTTGTCAATGACCTTGCTTTCCTCGGCAATCATCACCGCCATGCCGCCCGTCGCGACGACGGTGGCTTCCTGCCCCAATTCCTGCTTAATTTTGCGGACGATGTTCTTCACCAAGCCGACATACCCATAATACATGCCGGATTGCAGGTTCGTCAGCGTCGTCCGCCCGATGACGTGCTCTGGCTTCGTCAGCTCAAAGCGCGGCAGTTTTGCCGTCCCGGTGACAAGGGCTTCGCTGGCGAGCTTCACGCCGGGGCAGATGCATCCGCCAAGGAACACGCCGCCCTCTCCGACCACGCCGAACGTCGTTGCCGTGCCGAAGTCGATGAAAATCGTCGGCGCGCCGTACTCCTCATACGCCGCCACCGCGTTCGCGATTCGGTCGCTGCCCAGTTCGCGCGGGTTCTCGTAGCGGATGTTGATGCCCGTTTTGATGCCCGGAACCACGAACAGCGGCGTCTGCCCGAAGTAGTTCTGGCACATGTGCTCAATGGTAAAATTGATGGTCGGCACGACGGAGGAAATCATGATACCCTCGACTTCTTCCGGGCGAACGCCGACATGCTGAAAGAGGTTCACCAGCACGATGCCGTATTCGTCGGACGACTTCTGGATGTTCGTGGACATCCGCCAGTAATAGCGCATTTCCTTGCCGTCAAAGAGGGCAGTTTTGATGTTGGTATTGCCAATGTCGAGGGTGAGGATCATCCTCCATACCTCCTTATAGAATCGCTGATGGCCGACGTTTCAGCCATCAGCGGGAATCGTTCACTTGCCGTACAGACCAGCTCAATCGCGCGAGGGGGCAAAGCTCCCCTTGTTACGCCGTCTTCTTGTGCATTGCCTTGCGCAGCGCCAGCACAATCGGGGGTGTAATCAGCGCCGCAGCAACGGCTTCCAGCGGGCCAGCGCCGCCCGCGGTTGCGCCAATCGCCGTCAGCACCGCCGTATTGTCAATGCCGCAGATCATGTAGAAAATCAGCATCAAGCCAAGATACAAAATTGTGTTCGTCAGGCTGCCGCAGGCCGCCGCAACCGCCAGACCCGTCTTTTCCAGCTTATGCGCCATTGCCTTGTGGACGAAGTGAATCACCACCGGCACCATCAAACGCGGCAGGAAGGTCATCACAATCACCATCGGCAGCGACGCCCCCATCAGCGTGCCGACCAGCGTAGATGGACGAAGCAGCGCCGACACAAAGCTTGTTGCACCGAAGGTCAAGCCCAGCAGCACGCCGTATTTCAGCCCCATGAACAGCGTCCCGACCGCGACCGGAATCACCAGCAGCGTCACGTTGCAAAATCCCAGCGGAATCAGCCCCAGCGGTGTCTGTCCCATCAGGAAAATCAGCGCCATCAGCAGCGCCAGCGTCACGAGATTGACCAGATTGCCATTGCGAGTATTCATTTTTTCCTCCGTTCGAGTCTCTTTTCGAGTACCCTACGATAATTATTTCCGCACCAGCTGCATTTTCGTCTGATACTTTCGCTCTCAGCGGCATCATTGGCGCGGATGCTCTCATTATACCGAAAAAAACGCCGCTTGTAAAGGTTGAAACAGTATTTGAACAGCGCATTATCGCAAGCTATTTATATGAAAGCAGTTCACCCTGCGCAGGTTTCCTTCTCCATACGCTCCGGATTGCTTTTTCCGCCGGATTCTGGTATGATACAGACAAATTCGCAGGAGAAGCCGCGCTGCTTTTCCGTCAGGAGGCAAGGAACATGAAGTTGTTGATTTTAGGCGGCAGCGGGTTCGTCAGCGGACGGCTGGCGCAGATAGCGACAGCGCAGGGGCACGAGGTCTGGTGCGTTACACGCGGCAATCGCCCAATTCCCGAAGGCGTTCACGCGCTGACGTGCGACGCGCACGACCCGGCTGCCCTTCGCGCCGCGCTCGCCAGCGCGCAGCTGCAATGGGACGCCGCGCTGGACTGCATCTGCCGCGACGCGCCCTCCGCATCGGTCGATTTGTCGGTACTGCCCGCCTTCACGAATCGCCTGCTGGTGATTTCCACCGATTCCGTGTACCACCCCGCCTACAAGCGCGTTCCGCAGGACGAAATCGGCGTTTATCTGCACGACGGCGGCTACGGGAGCAGCAAGCGGCAGATGGAGGAGGTTTTTCTGGACGCAGCGGCGCATTCGGAATCACCTTTCGCGTGGACAATTTTTCGTCCGGGGCATATTTTCGGCGCGGGTTCACAGGTCGGCTGTTTCCCGGAGCATTCCCGGCAGCCGGATCTGATCGCCCGTATGAAGCGCGGCGAACCGCTGCGGCTTGTTGGCGGCGGCAAATTCCTGATTCACCCCATTTATGTGGATGACCTGTGCCGCGTCCTGCTGGAAAGCATCCCCGTCTCCACATCCTTCAACGAGATTTTCTGCATCGGCGGACCGGATATTGTTTCCAATGCTGCCTATTACCTTTTGCTCGGAGAAATTTTGAACGTTCCGGTGAGTATTGAAGAAATTCCGTTAGCCGGCTATCTGGAAGCGCATCCCCAATTCAGCGGGCATTTGTGCCATCGCGCGTATTCGCTGGAAAAGCTGCGCCGCACGGGGATTGCTTTGCCCGGCACCCCCCTGCGCGCAGGGCTGCAGAAGCAGGTCGAATGGCTCCTTTCTCTTGCGCGGTAAAGCCCCGAATCGGCGAATGTCTCTTGCGGCATTCGTCGATTCGTTTCGGACATAAGAAAAAGAGCCGATTTTTCAATCAGCTCTTTGCGAGGTGCCATCCAGATTTGAACTGGAGAATGAAGGTTTTGCAGACCTTTGCCTTACCACTTGGCTATGGCACCATAATAAGAAATGGAGCGGTAGACGGGGCTCGGACCCGCGACCTCCACCTTGGCAAGGTGGCGCTCTACCAACTGAGCTACTACCGCATAATATGTGTGCCTTGGGGCGGAATCGAACCACCGACACGCAGATTTTCAGTCTGCTGCTCTACCGACTGAGCTACCAAGGCGAAAGATGGCGACCCGGAAGGGGCTCGAACCCTCGACCTCCAACGTGACAGGCTGGCGCTCTAACCAACTGAGCTACCGGGCCACTTGAATGATGATGGGAACAACAGGGCTCGAACCTGTGACCCTCTGCTTGTAAGGCAGATGCTCTCCCAGCTGAGCTATGCTCCCAAGTCCTGTACTGCTCCCGATGCACAGAGCCTTTCGCCAGCTCAGTGACCTTTGCACCACAGCCAAGTGGTGTCTGCGCGGGGTTCTTCGGTCGAACCGCGGCGACATGGATTATTATATCATCCTTTGGCGGCGCTGTCAAGAGGGAAAATGCAAAAAATTTGGGTTTTTCGCAAGCGAAACGCCGCCTCCGCAGTCAAAATGTAAATTCCGCTGTTTTTCGTGGACTTTCGCGCGTGGGTATGGTATGATAGGAAGTGCAAACCTGAAGGAGGTTATTACAATGAAGCGAATCATTGCGCTGCTTCTTGCCGCGCTGCTGATGGTCTCCTGCGCGCTGGCAGATGTGGCCCTGCGCGGCTACGACGCCAAATCCGGCTATGTCTATATCACGCTGGGGCAGTGCCCGCAGGATGCGGACGGCGGCGTCGAGCCGATTGTCTGGCGCGTGCTGAACGTTGAGGACGGCAGAGCGTATCTGCTGAGCGAATATGTGCTGGAGGCGCGCCCCATCCACAGCGATTATCAGGAGTACGCCAACAAGCCCACCAACAAGAAGAAGCCCGGCTTCAACGGTGACTTCACCCAAACCGAAATGAGCCGCTACCTCTGCGGTGATTTCGCCCAGAACTGCTTCACGGACGACGAGCGTGCCATGCTGACCCCGGATGACACGTTCGGGTTGTTTTTCCTCGCCAGCGATGCGGATTTGAAGAACAAGGCGTACGGCTTCACCAGCAATGAAAGCCGTAAGGCGTGGGGCACACCCTACGCGCTGGCGAACGGGCTGTTCAAGTACGGCAGCCAGCGCGGCGGCCATTCCCCCTACTGGACGCGCTCCCAGTCCTCCTCCGACGCCCGCCACGCGCGGTGCATCAAGTCCAAGGGCGAGTTGGGGCGCATCAACGTCATCACGCTGGACGAGGGAATGCGGCCCGCGTGCTATCTGTCTTTGAGCGCGAGCGAGATTTCCGGCGGCACGGGCACGCTGGATGATCCCTACACTTTCACCCTTATCCCGCCGACGGTGATGGAGGATTAACATGCGGAAGATAACCTGCCTGCTGCTGCTTCTCTGTCTTCTCCCCTCTTTCGCGCTGGCGGAGAAGACCATCACCCTCACCTTCACTGGCGACATCACCCTTGGCGGCGAGGATTACCTGCGCACCGCCGAGGACAGCTTCTTTGCCGTCTATGAGCGCGAAGGCGCGGGGTACTTTCTCAAAAACTTCGCGGATTTCTTCGCCGAGGATGATCTGACCGTCGTCAATTTGGAGGGCGTGCTGACCAACAACAACGCCCTTTACCCGCGCGACAAGGGCAAAGGCGACGATGGCTACTGGTTCCGTGGGCCGGCGGCGTACGCCAAGGTGCTTTCCGCCGCGAGCGTGGAAGTCGCGTCATTGGCGAATAACCATGCGTTTGACTACGGCGCACAGGGCTTCCGCGATACAATTGCCGCTGTCGAAGCAGAAGGTCTCGGCTGGTTTGGCACATACAACAAGAACCGCAACCCCGAAACGGAAAAGTTCTACTTCTACACCAAGGACGGCGTGACCATCTGCCTGATGAGCCTGCTCTGGGACGACTACAACCCGCAAGACCCCAATGGCAACGGCGCGTATCTCCGCCAGCAGATTACGGAAATCAAGCAGTCCGGTCAGGCGGACGCGGTCATTGCCATCCTTCACGGCGGGCAGGAGTACGGCCGCCACCGCACTAAACCGCAGACCATCTTCACCAAAATGGCGATTTCCGCTGGGGCAGATCTGGTCATCTGCCACCACGCGCACGTCGTCATGGGCATGGATGTCATCAACAACCGCAGCGCATTCTACTCGCTGGGCAATTTCTGCTTTGGCGGCAACCGCAAGGCGTATCAGGAGAACAAGAACCGCACCCCCGCCGTGCAGGACGCCGCGCCCGCGCTGATGCTCCGCGCCGTGCTGACATTTGATGATGACGGCACTTACAAGGGGCAGCAAATCACCCTCTATCCCGTACAGACCACCGGCATTGACCGCGCGGCGGGTGAAACCGTGCAGGTGAACAACTATCAGCCGAAGTTCATCACCGGGCCTTTGGCGGCGCATGTGCTGCACCTGATGCAGATTGACATGAACTACGATGCCAGCAAAACGCCGAAGTACAGCAGTGCCGAGTCCATCAACAAGACGCTTCGGGCGCTGGTGATGGCGCGCGAAGAGGAGCTTGCGGCGATGGATTCCTCCGAAGGCATGGAGGCGCTGACGCTCCCGTTCTTGCCGGCGGAAGCGGAATAAAGCCGCTCAACCCGCGGTAGAGTTCCGTGAAATCGCGATTTCGGGCATATCAACCGCTGGTTCGTGTGCAAAGCCTCTTTTCCGTGATAGAATGACTGCCAGAAGGGAGGTGCTTCCACATGAATCAGGAGAAAATCGGGAAGTTCATTGCGTCCTGCCGAAAAGAGCAGGGCTTCACCCAAACTGTTCTTGCAGAAAAGTTAGGTATCACAGACCGCGCGGTATCCAAATGGGAAACCGGGCGAAATCTGCCGGATGCAGCCATTATGCCCGAATTATGCGATCTGCTGAACATTCAACTGAGCGAGCTTTTTCGCGGGGAGCGAATGACGATGGAAGCGCATCAGAAGGCTTTCGATGCATTGCTTCTGGAAATGAAGCAGCGGGAAGAAGCTGCGAATCGACGGATTCTTCAGCTGGAAAAAGTGCTTGTCTGCATGACGATTGCGGTATCGCTCACGATGATTCTTGTCGGATGCTATCTGGCGAAAGACCATCTTGCCCTCGGAATCGCCTTATTGACATTCGGCGCTGCGGTTGTTTTTGCCATCTGCTTTGTCGGCGTGAAAATCGAGCATGACACCGGCTATTACGAATGCCCCGAATGTGGAAAACGCTATGTGCCGACCATGAAAGCCGTCGTGATGGCACTGCATCGCGGCACAGCCCGCAAGATGATGTGTCCGTTCTGCGGAAAATGCGCCTATCATCAGAAGGTGCTTGCAAGGTAATTCTATTTCCGAATGCACCTGCGCCAGCTGCATACGCCTTGGCGCATGCTTATCTGAAAATAGGATAAAGGCAACAGGGTGTCAAGCGCTTTTGCTTGACACCCTGGATTTTTTGTAATGCTTTTCACCCATTAGCCTGCGGCGGTCACTTCATGATCATCTCTTTGTCCGACGGCAGCGGTTTCAGCGGCGCGGACGGCAGCGTCTGATACCAGTATGCGCAGGAAGTATAGTCGTCGTACCGCGGTCCAGTCCATCCCATGTTGTCCAGCGTCATGCGAAATCCGGTTTCAAAGTGGATCGGGTCAGCGACGTGGAAGCGGTACAGCAGAAATCTCTGCTGACCGTTGTAAAATGCACGGTTATCACCGTAAATGGCGTACATTCCGCTGTAGAGGCCGCTGTAAGTCTGATAGGATTTAATCTGCACATCATTTCCAAAGCCGTAGGAGCCGCAGAAATAATCCTCTGTGCCTGTATAGTGAATGGAAGGATATTTATCATCGTCTATGTACATTCTGGCTTCGCCTTCCACCCAGCAGGTGTTGTTTCCGTTCATTCCGGTGGCCAGGGTCACGCCCACGAACTGACCTTTTCCCTGAATGCCATCGATAATGGTGTAGGAACGCCCCTTCTGAACGGGATGCTCCTGACGGTAGGAAGCGTGGAAATATCCGATCTCGTCAGGCACCTCACAGTGACAGCCGGTGATGATATAATACAGGCTCTGATCCTTTTCGCCGCGGTTTTCCATAGTGATTCGGCAGTGCTTTTTGAAAGGCATCTCCCAGTAGCAGTTCAGTCCCCGTCCGGGAGCCACCAGGATCTGTGCGGAGTTGAGCACCGCATATTTTCCATCCCTGTCCACAAAATTCTCATCGTATGCGGTTCCGAAAAATGCGGAAATGGGCGCTTCCACGGAAGGATATTCGCAGTTGTCCCAGTACATGCGAATCACGAAACTGTGTCCAACGTAGCCGGTAAACCAAATGCTCTGGATCATTCCGGGACCGTCGGTGTCCACCAGCGTCACCGTCTCCCCTGCACGAATCGCCACGGTCGGACTGAGCTTGGTGCAGTCTCCTCCTTTGGAACCGCCCGCTCTGGCTCCTGTGGGATTTTCTGCGGAGAAAGCGAAGGTCTTTGCATTGCTGATCATGCAATACGGTTTCATAGGTCTTGCCTCCCTTGTTTTAACGTATCCTTACTATTCATTTTGTGGTTCTTGACAGAACGACATTCGTTGCTGTCAGCGTTCCATCTGTCACAAAAGGATACGGAACTTCTTTCCCGTTCCAGTCTGCTTAATCACTGTGACAATATTATAGCATCTGTACAGCGATTGCGCAAGTCCGTGAAAAACGAACATAGAAAAGAAAAAACGCCTGATGCCATGCTTTACTGCTCTCTTGCATGTGCTTGACGCCGCTTCACTGCTGCGCGAAACGGCGTCTTTGACAGTCTGAATTGTACATCTGACAAGGGATATCATAGTTCCTTGCAAAATGCAGTCATGATAAAGAAATCGCCCGATGCGTGCGGAGCATTTCCCGCGCATCGGGCGATTCTTCTATAATGGCAGCACCGCGCAACTCGGCGGCACGTCGGGCGGTGTTGCCTAATACGATTTCCAGATGAAAATTCGCGGCGCAAGCAGATGGCACAGTTGAATCTGGAAATAGTATAAATACCGTTATTCTTCCGGCAGCGGCGCAATCAGTTCGCGGTCGCACTTGCGGTAGAGCAGCAGGCAAATTGCCAGCGAGACGACTTCCGCAATCGGGAACGCCCACCAGATGGCGTTCGGGCCGATAAGGGACAGCGCCCACGCCGCGGGCAGCAGCACAATCAGCTGACGGCACAGGCTCATAATCAGGCTGTATGTGCCGCGGCCGACCGCTTGGAACACGGTGCTGAGCGTAATGCCCACCGCCGCAATCAGGAAGTTCGAGCAGATAATCCGCAGAGCGACGCAGCCCTCCGCCGTCAGCGTCTTGTCCGCCGAGGAGTCGAACGGCATCATCAGCAGGTTCGGCACAGTCAGGAACAGCAGTGCGCCAACCGCCATAATCACCAGCGCATACACCAGACACACGCGGATGCACTCATAGACGCGCTTTTTCTTCTGCGCGCCGAAGTTGTAGCCCACAATCGGCACCATGCCGTTGCCCAGTCCGAACACCGGCATGAACACGAACGACTGGAGCTTGAAGTAGACGCCCAAGACGTTGACGTAAATATCGCCGAAGCCCGCCAGAATCATGTTCATCAGCGTCGTGCAGACGGAGGAAATCGCCTGCATGATGGTGGACGGAATGCCGACGACGAGGATATTCTGCACCGTCTTCCAGTCGAAACGGAAGCCCTCATGCGTCAGGCGCAGTTCCCGGTTTTTCCACTGATTCAGGACGAAACCGACGGTGCAGCTCACAACCTGACCAATAACCGTCGCAATCGCCGCGCCGGCGATACCCATTTGGCAGCTGAAAATCAGAATCGGGTCAAGGATGATATTCGTCACCGCGCCGGACAGCTGGGTAATCATCGACAGCGTTGTGTTGCCCGTCGCCTGCATCATGCGTTCAAAGCAAATGGACATGAACTGCCCCAAGCTGAGCGTGCAGACGATGCGCAGGTACAGTGTGCCCATTTCCAGCACTTCCGCCTTCGGGTTCGTCATGCCAATATACATGCGGGCGAAGAACAGCCCGACGATAACGAACAGCAGCCAGCCGACAACCTCAATCAGGATGCCGTGGCGGGCGGCATCGCGCGCCTCATGCGGGCGCTTTTCGCCAAGCCGGCGTGAAATCAAGCTGTTGATGCCCGTACCCATGCCGGTCGAAACAGCAATCATCAGCATCTGCATCGGCATAGCGAGGTTGACCGCCGTCAGCGCATCAGGCAAATACTGCCCGACGAAAATCCCATCGACGATATTATACAGTGCCTGCACCAGCATCGACACCATAATCGGCACGGACACCGTCGGCACGAGCTTGCGCATCTCCATCGTGCCCAGCATCCGGCTGCGTTCCGTGTTCTGCTGTTCCTGTTTTTCTGACATATTGCTTTCCTTTCCGTATTCATACTATTTCCGGATGAAAAGGCGCAAGCAAATGGCGCAGGTAAATCCAGAAATAGTATCAGTCCCCTATGAAGCCGAGAGGAAAATGCCCCTCAGCCAAAAGTCTATTGTAGCAAAATTCGCCCTGTCCGTCAAGGGAAAATCCGTATTTTCCACCGCTTTTGCAAAAAAGAAAATTCCCTTTGCCCCCATCGTGATTTCGTGTTATAATCGCCGATGAAAGCAGTTGTTTTTCCGCTTGAAGGGAGGAATCCGCATGAGCGTCAAAATGCCCAAACCCGTCAGCAAAACAGAACTCTCGCGCCTATACACACGGCTTGCCATCGATACCCATCATCGACTTGACAACAGCACCGCAGAAGGGCAAGCGCGCCTTGACCTCCTCCACCGTTTCTTTGATGCCTGTGCCAATCTTTATGGGACGATGACACTCTGGCACGCATGGGAGCTTTTTCAGCATGTTGAGCCGGAATTGACTGCCAAGAAAAAGATTTTCCGCAAGGATTTCTTTTCCTTTGCGGAAATTGTGCGCGTTGAAAAGCATGCCTATGCCATCATGCTGCTGCCTGACCTGTACGAAGAGGAGACGTCCATCAGCATTCAGGACGCCGAGCTGGTTCATAGAATGCTGATTTACCCGAACATTTGGGGCTTGAATGAGTATTACAAGCTGCTGAGCTATCAGGACGATAAGCCCTGTGTCGTTCCCGCACACGATGTGTTCTATGCGTATGCCGACCCGAATTATTTCTGGGAAACGCCGGAAGCGCGTTCTCTCCGTTTCTTTCTGGCAAACCTCCATGTCGCTCCGGACGCCAAAACCACTGCGCCCGACGGCACGCCTCTGCGCGGCAAGGCGTTGTCAGAGGTTGTATTCTGGACAAAAGATGACCACTGGGATTATGACGATTATAAGGCGGCGTGGCGCAAAAAAGCAGTTTCCGAAGAAGCAAACAGGCCATATTTGCAGCGCATCATGGAAAAAATCCAGCGCGGGATTCTGTTATCGTTTGTCTGCGATCAATTTTCTTACTATGTGGAGTTGCTTGAAGAAGCCGGCATTCAATTTACCAAGCCGCAGTTTGAAACATTCGCGAACCGCCTCTGTGAATTGAACAATCACAGCCATCTTTGGTCAACCTGCGGCGGTCAGCCTGTTGAAATGTACGATGGGCTTGACAATGCGGAACTGGATGCGGCGGCGCTTATGAAAACCATGCAGCTTGACCCCGATGGCTATTATCGCAATCCAGTCTTATCGCGCATCACGCCGAAGAAGAATGAGGATGGACAGGACTGAACGATCCGGAAACAGTATGCGGTATCGGCGAATTTTCTCCATGACAAACGCAGGAAAGTATGCTACAATAGACGCGGTAAACACACCAATTCACTCGACAAAGGAGGTACGCCCTATGCCGCGTACCCTATCCCCTGCTGCACGCATCGAGCGCAGCATCCTCTCCGATTTCCGCAAACCGCTCTGGCGGCCGTTCGTCCGCGGCATCAAGCAGTACAAGATGATTGCTCCCGGCGACCACATTGCTGTGTGCATCTCCGGCGGCAAAGACTCCATGCTGCTGGCGAAAATGATGCAGCTGCTGCAGCGCCACACCGACATTCCTTTCGAGACGGAGTTTCTCGTCATGGATCCCGGCTACAATGCCGAAAACCGCCAGCGTATCATCGACAATGCCGCCCTGATGGAAATCCCCATCCGCATTTTTGACAGCAGCATTTTCGAGACAACGAAAATCGCCGAGCGAAATCCCTGCTACCTCTGCGCCCGGATGCGCCGCGGTTTCCTTTACGACCGTGCGCAGGAAATGGGCTGCAACAAAATCGCACTTGGGCATCACTTCAACGATGTTGTGGAAACGACCGTTATGGGGATGTTCTACGGCGCTCAGCTGCAAGCCATGCTGCCGAAACTGCACAGCCGCAATTTTCCCGGCATGGAGCTGATTCGCCCAATGTACTGCATCCACGAGGAGGACATCTGCGCTTGGCGCGATTTCAACGCCCTGCACTTTATCGCCTGCGCCTGCCGCCTGACCGAAGAGCGCGACAAAAGCGGCGATGGCATCGGCAACTCGAAGCGCGCGGAAATCAAGCAGCTGCTGAAAACGCTTCGGGAGACGAACCCCGATGTAGAGAAGAACGTGTTCAGCGCGATTCACGCCGTCAGTCTGGACACCATGCCGGGCTGGAAAATCGGCGAAAAGGAATACAGTTTCCTGGATGACTATGACAATTGGGAAGCAACGCACCGTCCGGCGGATAAGTAACCGAATACGGGTCAAGGGAAGCATTTTCCCCCGACCCGTTTTTGTATAATACGACAAATGTACAAATTTCCGTTTTTGGACAAAAATTCAGCTCCCCAATGAAGCAGATTTTTGCTGCCATCAGGGAGCTGTTTGCTTATTCCGTTACTTCCGGCGAATTCGTTACTTCCGGCACATCCGTCGGCTTCGGCACTTCCGTCGCTTCCGGCACTTCCGTCACTTCCGGCACATCCGTCGGCTTCGGCACGTCCGTCGCTTCCGGCGCTTCCGTCGGCTTCGGCACGTCCGTTGCTTCCGGCGCTTCCGTTGGCTTCGGGGCTTCCGTTGGCTCCGGCACATCCGTCGGATTCGGCACATCCGTTGGCTTCGGGGCTTCCGTTGGCTCCGGGGCTTCCGTTGGCTCCGGGGCTTCCGTTGGCTCCGGCACGTCCGTCGGATTCGGCGCTTCCGTCGGCTTCGGCGGATTCGTCGGCATCGGGGCTTTCGTCACTGCCGGCGCTTTCGTCGTTTCCGGGAGCTTTGTCGCTTCGGGCGCATCGGTTGCTTCCGCATCGTCGGGCTTGTCCAGCACCAGCGGTTCAAGCCCCAGCAAATCAGAAACCGTCACGAACTCGAATCCCGCGTCGCGCAGCATGGGAATCAGCGTTTTCAGGCACTCATAGTCCGCCATTCGCGCGTGATACAGCAAAATCGAGCCGTTCTGGGTATCGCGGAACGCCTGATAAGGTTCGGTCTGCGCCACATCCCACAGGACGACCTTCTCCACGCCGTGCGCATAGAAAATCGGCAGGAAGTTCTTCTCGGAGTTCATATAGTGCCCGAACGGCGGGCGCAGCAGCCGCAGCGGATAGTGGTAGCCCAGCACCTCGTCCACGCGCTCCTGCGACAGGCGCACCTGCGCATCCGCGCTGGACTCGGAGTATTCCAGCAATTGCGCGTGCTTCCATGTATGGCTGCCGAACTCATCGCCGTGTGCCAGCGCGTCTTCCCACAGTTCACGGTCTTCCGCGCAGAACAGCTTGCCGACGATAAACCACGTCACCGGGAAATCAAGTTCAATGCTCAATTCGTGGATTTTATACACAGCATCCATGTTCCAGCCGTCATCCACCGTAATCGCGATTTTTTTTGATTCGCGGTCGCCGTGGCGGACGACGTAATCCTCCGGAATCGCGGCAAACGCCGTCTGCTGCACCAGCATCAGGCACAGCGCCAGCGACAGCAGACGCATCATGCGTTTCATCAGCAGCCCCTCCTTATTGCGGGTCGACGTAATTCGGTTCTTGCCAGATATACCAGTCCGTGCCGTCGGTCAGCATCGTAACCGTGCCGTCGCCGGAGAAGTAGAGCGCCGCGCCCGGCATGTGGTTCTTCACCCAGCCCGCCGTCACCTTTGTGCTGAGGGCGGAGCGGTTCGGGACGAACAGCACCTGCGGCTGTGTCTGCTCCACAAAGCTGTCCGGAATCGTCGCCGTCGCCAATCTGCACATAGGGGATGTTCTTCGTCCCCGTCGCTTTAACCGCCTGCTGATGGTAGCCCTCTTCGTCCACATACGTCGTGGTGTTGGGCGACAGGAACGCATCCACCTGATACAAATCGGAATACATAAGGTAGATGAAGCCGTGCAGGTGGTCATCGTCGCAGTGCGTGTTGAGCAGATACTTCAGTTCCGTGATGCCATATCCATCCAGCGTCGCATACACGCGCTTGCGATAGCGCCCTTCGCCGCCGTCCACCATCATGGCTTCCCCGCCGGATTGCAGCACCATCGCGTCTGAGCGGTTCGTGTCAATGCAGGTTAGGCGCAGCGTATCCTTCTCCGCCCAATCCGCCGGCACATCCGCTTCGTTCTCCACCCGGTACACCTCCGCCTGCGCCGCGCCCAATCCCAGCGCCGCGCACAGCAGCATCAGCAGCAGTTTCCGTTTCATACGTTTTCCTTTCCACAAGGGAGTTTCTCCCTTGACCCTTCCGCGCGATTCGGTTGGTGACACACTCATGCTGTGTCCGCGTGTTTATACAGGGTTTCGCTCCTGCGGGAGCGACCAGAGGGCTTTGCGATCGCCCTCTGGACTCCTTCGCATCCCCACTGATGTTTGTTGGTTTTTATCGCAGCTGTTATATAGTTAGTGTGCCTTTCGTTCTCCTAAGCAGCACTGCCATATACTAACATCCGGAGGGCGACGGGCGAAGGGGTCAAGGGGGCGACCGCAGACATTCGTCTGTTTTCATTGCCCCCTTGTCGCCTCCGCAGAGGCGAAATCCCTTTCCTTACTGCGCTTGCACCCACCCGCGGGCGACCGCAATCTCATACACCCCGTCCGCCATGCCTTCCGCCAGCCATTGCTGATACACCGGCGTCACCAGCAGATATTCCTCCGCCGGATTCGATAAATACCCCATCTCCACAAGGAAGCACATCATCTTCGCCCAGTTGTTGCCGACATAGTTGTCGTTCAGCCGCACCATGCCCGTGGAGTTCGCCAGCGTCATTCCAACACGCGTTTTCATCGCGTCCAGCAGCTTCTGCCCCATTTCGCGGTAGGTGTCCGCATCCGCAACCGCTTTGGCATAGTCACTGTTCAGCGGGCCGTAAACCTGTATGCCGCGCTTGCTGTGGTTGCTGGAGTTGTTGCAGTGCAGGCGGAGCATAATCTGCGCGCCGCCCGCTTCCGCGATTTCACAGCGTTCGATGTTCGTGTGGAACGTCGTCTGATCTTCGCGCGTCATGATGACGTTCGCGCCCTGCCGAAGCAGCTCGTCGCGCAGGAGCATCCCAATTTCCAGGCAAACAATGCTCTCGCGGCGATTCGTCTTGGTTCCCTGCGCCATGCCGCCCTTGCCGCTGGTCGAACCAGTCAGCCCCGGCCCAATCGGCTCATTGACGAAGCGCCCGTTTTCCTGATGTCCCGCGTCAATGCAGACGGTCACGCCGCTCAAGCGCCCCTCCTGCCGCTGCGGCGCTTCCGGCGCCTGATAGCCCTTGCGCACGGTCGCTTCTTTCTTCATGCTGCCCGATCCGCTTTTCACCTGCACAGTGAACTGCGTCCGCGCGAAGGTCAATTCACTGATAACGTCGCCCTCGTAATGCCCGTTTTCGTCCGGGTAAACCGGCTGGGTGACGGTCTGTTCCTTGCTTCGCCAGTAGAGGAGCATGTAGTCCGTCCCGGCGGCGTTGAACGCGTAGTGGAAGCCTTCCGGCGTTTCCGTCAGCACGAAATCCGTCACTTTCGCGTTGCTCTTCCCCGTCGGCTTCTGATAATCCGCAGCCTTCGGAAGCGTCGTCGATGCTTTGCCGATGCTGCCCGTCGTGCGCGCCGAGGTCAGCGCAACACTCGTTTTGCCGCCCGCGCCAGAGTATGCAAGGGCGATATCCCCTTCAAAGCGCCCGTCCTCGCTGTACAGCATCATCCAGCCTTTTTCGGCAGGCGTTGCGTATTCGAGGATGACGAACGGGTCTTGCGCGCCCGCATCAAAGGCATAATGCAGCGCGTATTCCGATGCCGTAAGTGTGATGGACACGCCAGCCGCCTGTGCGGTCGTCGCGCAGAACAGCGCCAGTACCGCGCATAGCAGCAGCGACAGCAGCCTTTTCATCTTTTTTCCCCTCCGTGTTCCTTTTTCCAGCGGCGAATCAGCTTCTGAATGCGCCCCCACGGTGTCCGCGACTTTTTCAGCGCCACCGCCGCGTCCAGCGCCCCCTGCCGGTACAGGTTGTTGTTCGGCTCGCGGCGAATCGCCTCGCGGTAGGACTGGTGTGCTGATTCATACTGTTCCAGCGCCATCAGGACTTTTCCCTGCATGGCGTACCATGCGCTGTCGCGGGTGGATGCGCGCAGGAGCTGCCGCAATGCCGCTTCAGGATTATCCTGCCGGAGCATCTTTGCCGCCAGTGTCAGCGCATCCTGCTGGTCAAGTTCGCGGTTGAAAGCAGCGGATGCCGTCGTCCGGTTGACCGCGAGCTTCATCGCTTCCTCATACGCCAGATTCAGCGTAATCATCTTTTCCTGCGCGGCTTTTCGTTCCGTTTCGTCCTGAAATTTATCGGGATGGCAAGTTTTTACCAATTTGCGATATGCTGCGCGCACCTGATCCGCGTCGGCAGACGCTTCCAACCCCAATACGCCAAATGGATTCCGCATCGCCAACACCTCCTGTTTGCTCTGCGGCTGTTTTGCTATCCTAATTTACTTGAAGGCACGCAGGTTGTCCCACGGAATCAGCAGCCAAGCGCCTGATTCATGGAGCCGTCGCAGTCAGCGCATCCAACAGCAAGGGATGTGATGCTGCCTAGCATATATCAATATCCGAAGCCATGAATTTTGAACGGTTCATGGTCATCCTTCGGAACCCCGTCACTCGAACTTCTCGCGCCGGATTTCCGCGCCCAGCGAGCACAGCTTGTCTTCCAGATGCTCATAGCCGCGGTCGATGTACTCCGGCTCGTAGATTTCCGTCACGCCGCGCGCCATCAAGCCCGCAATCACCAGCGCCGCCCCCGCGCGCAGGTCGGTGGCTGTTACCGGTGCGCCGTACAGCTCCGGCACGCCCTCGATAATCGCCGTCGCGTTGTCCACGAATTGAACGTGTGCGCCCATATGCCCAATTTCGGTCAGATGTTTCAGCCGCGATTCAAAGATAGTTTCGCGGACGATGGACTGCCCCATCGCTGTCGTCAGCAGCGTACTCATCGGCTGCTGCAGGTCAGTCGGGAAGCCCGGATACACCTGCGTCTTGATGTTCACGCCGCGGTAGCCGCACAGCGTTCCGCGCACACGCAGGGTATCGTCGGATTCCGTCACGCGCGCGCCCATTTCCAGCAGCTTCGCCGACAGCGCTTCCATATGCGTCGGAATGCAGCCTGTCAGTTCCACATCGCCGTGCGTCGCCGCCGCCGCAATCATCAGCGTGCCCGTCTCAATCTGGTCAGGGATGACGGTGTAGTTTGCGCCGTGGAGATAATCGCGCCCGAAGATGCGGATAACATCCGTGCCCGCGCCCTTGACGCGCGCGCCCATCGAGTTCAGGAAGTTCGCCAAATCCACGACATGCGGCTCCTTGGCGGCATTGTAGATAATGGTCGTGCCGTGTGCCTTGGCAGCAGCGAGCATCACGTTAATCGTCGCGCCGACAGATACGCAGTCAAAAACAACGTCCGTGCCCGTCAGCACGTCCGCTTTCGCCTTGATGCGCCCGCCCATCTGTTCTACATTTGCGCCCAGCATCCGGAAGCCCTTGAGGTGCTGGTCAATCGGGCGCGACCCGATTTCGCATCCGCCGGGCTGGTATACCTCCGCCTGACCACGCCGCCCCAGCAGCGCACCCAGCAGGTAGTAGCTTGCGCGCAGGCGCTGCGAATCACGGTAGGAGACCTGCCAGCCTTCCGCCGGGCGCGGGTCAACGGTCATGAAGCGGTTCGGCTCGTAATTCACCTTCGCGCCAAGGCTGCAAAGAATATCCACCAGCGCATGAACATCCGAAATATCCGGCAGATTCTCAATGGTGCAGGGTTCGTCGCACAGCAGCGTTGCGGGAATGACCGCCACCGCCGTGTTTTTACCGCCGCTGATGTGTACCGTTCCCTGAAGCGCGTGACCGCCCGTGATGAGCATTCGTTCTTTCATGAACATGGTATCCGGCATAGTGCCGGCTCACCTCCTGCTGCAATGTTTCAAAACGGAGCAGCCTGCGCGCCCCGGTATATTCGCAAAGTGTCTGAACGCGGAATGTCCGCTAATGAACATTCCGTGGACATTTTATTATAGCATAGGAAGCGCATTTGTGCAACCTTCGCATTTTGAAAAAGTCCGGCAGCGCTTTTCCCCTTGACTTCACCGGCGTTTCGCGTTACAATTTCAGTGTAACGCAGGAGGTGTTTCCCTACATGGAACAAAGCATGGATTTGCCGCAGGGCTATCAGATACGACCGCTGACGACCGACGACCTTGACCAGTACAACGCCCTGCTTCGTTATGCCTTTCAGGTGACGGAGCAGGAACTGTTCGACACCGGTTGGAAGGACGAGGAAATCAAGCAGTCCAAGTGCCCCGTGCTCAAGCGCGCGGACGTGCTGGGCTGTTTTGACCGCGAAACCCTCATTTCGCAGATTGCCGTCTACCCCTTGAAGGCGAATATCTACGACTCGGTGTACCCCATCGGGTTCGTCACCAGCGTCTGCACCTACCCGGAATACACCGGGCGCGGCATCATGAAGCGCCTGATGTACCAGGCGCTGGTACACATGCGGGAGCGCAAACAGCCCTTCGGGATGCTGTTCCCTTACTCCATCCCGCTCTACCGCCGCTTCGGCTGGGAAATCATCTCCAACAAAATCTCCTTCACCGTCAAGGACAGGCAGATTCCGTCCAAGGCAAAAGCGCCCGGCTATGTCCGCCGCGTCAACTGGGAGAACAAGGATTTTATGAACCTCCACACGCGCTTTGCCAGCAGCACCCACGGGTGCCTGTTCCGCAACTCGCTGGCGTGGGAGGAATACTGGCGCTGGGACGAGGATGACACCGTCGTCGCCGTCTACTACGACCAGCACGCTACCCCGATGGGCTACATGGTCTACCTCATCAAGGATGATATCATGCACATCAAGGAAATGATTTACATCAACCGTGAGGCGCATGAAGGCTTGTGGGAATACATCCGTGCGCACGACTCGATGATTGACGAGGTGCGCGGCAATTCCTACTTCAACGAGCCGATTGCCTTTGAGATGGATGACGGCGATATCCGCGAGATGATTCGCCCGTACATCATGGGGCGCATCGTCGATGTGGAAGAGTTCCTGCACCTCTACCACTGTTCGCCGGAGGAAAAGGGCGTCTGCTTCGATTTGGATATTGATGATGCCTTCCTGCCGTGGAACAACCGCCCGTTCCGCGTCTGGTTCGAGGGCGGGAACTGCACGCTGACCGACCGCGACCCGGATTACGAGCTGCGCATGAGCATCGCGACGCTCTCGACCCTGCTTATCGGCTACAAGACCGCCGCGAAGTTAGCGCGCATTGGGCGCATCACAGGCTCTGACGAAGCGATTGCCCGTCTTGACCACGCGCTGCTGCATGAAGCCCCCTACATTTCCGACTACATCTGACCAACGTATCATGCGGCTGCGCTGGCAGTCGCATTTTTCATACAAGGGAGTTCCTCCCTTGACCCTTTCGCGCGATTGAGTTAGTTGCATCTACTTACTGTTCTCGCGTGTTTATGCAGGGTTTCGCCTCTGCAGAGGTGACCAGAGGGCTTTCCGATCGCCCTCTGGACTGCTTCGGTGCCCTCTTGCATAGTAGATTTTTATTGTTTCTTTGATTCAGTTTGTGTACCCCTTCGTTCCCCCATAAACACTACTGCACAGGAACATGGGAGGGAATGCGAAGGGGTCAAGGGGGCGACCGCAAACTTGTCTGTTTTCATTGCCCCCTTGTCGCGCCCGCAGGCGCGAAACCCCTGCGATTTCATTGCTTTAGGAGGGATTTACGATGTTCATTTTCCTGCTCATCCTGTTTGTCTGCATCCTGCTGCTGCCCTCGTGCGCCCGCGCCGACGAAGCCCCCGCCGCGCATCAGCGACGCTCTTTGCAGTCCCTCCATGACGCGTTCAGCAGCGCCGCCAATTCTCAGTACGCCTATTCCATCGCGCACCGCCTCGCCACTGACTTCCATCTCCATAATAACGCCACCTACGGCGGTCGTCAGGCAGGCAGCGACGCGGAACACGCCGCGGCGGATTATCTCGCGGACGAAATGCGCCGCATTGGGCTGTCCGACGTCGAAAAGGCGGCGGCGAAGTGCGATAAGTGGCAGTTCAATGGCGCATCCTTCACCGTGAACGGCACGGAATACCCTGTTTATACCTACGCCACGGCATCCACCGTCCCCGAAGGCATCACCGCCCCGATTGTCTATGTGGGGCGCGGCACAATGTATGACTATGAGGGGGTAGATGTCAAGGGCAAAATCGTGCTGGTGGATATTGACCAGCGCGCCGACTGGTGGATTACCTACCCCATGCTGGAAGCGGAGCATCAGGGCGCGGCTGCGATTCTCGCGGCGAACGTCGGCGGTTTCGGGCAGGTCGCAGACGACGCGCTGAACAGTCAGGATATCTGCGGCCCGACGAGCATCCCAACCTGCTCCATCGGCGTTCGCGCAAGCCGTGAAATCCGCGCGCAATTGCCGCACGGCACTGTACTGGGGACACTGAAGGTGGATAACACCGTTGAAATCGGCAAGGGGACAACCTACAACGTCACCGGGCGCATCCGCGGCAAGTCCTCCGAATTCCAGATTCTCCTCGGCGGTCACTATGACACGCACTTCTGGGGCTTTCAGGATGACTGCTGTGCCGTCGGGCTGGTGCTGGCCGCCGCAAAAGCCATGCTGGATAGCGGTTTCGAGCCGGAAAATGACATCGTGTTCTGCCTGCACGGCGCAGAGGAATGGGGATCGAGCTACACGCAGTTCGACTGGACGGTCGGCGCGTGGGAAATGATTAACACCCTGCACCCGGAGTGGGTCGGCAAAACGCTGGCATTCCTGAATTTCGAGCTGCCCGCGTATGAGTTCGCGACGTACACCACAACCTATTCCGCGCCGGAAATGTTCTCGCTCCTGCGCGACTTCACCACGCGCTATCCCTACGCGCCCAAACCGCAGGGCTGCTTCCCGGATGGCGTGCTGACCGAAGGCTATCAGACCTATACCTATTCCGATGATTTCTCCTACTACGCGGCAGGCGTTCCATCCACGGTCAACGGCTTCCTGCTGCAAAAGGACATGGAACACGTTCACCCGTTCTACATCGACTATTACCATACGCAGTACGACACGCCCGATACCTACAACGACGCGGTGATGGCGTTCAACCTGCGCTATTACGGCGCACTGGCGATTTACATCGACCAGATGCCCGCCTTGCAGCTGGATTTCACCGCGCAATATACACGCCTGAAAGATGCGCTGGATGCGGACATCTTCGCACAGTCCGGCGCGGATGCTGCTTTGTACCGCAGCGTTGTCGAATCCCTTCTGCCGCCCGCACAGGCGTTGAAAACGCGCATCGACACCCTGAACGCGCGCTATCTTGCCGCGGATGAAGCCGGTGATATCGTCGAAATGGCTCGCCTGCGTCAGGCGGGCCGCCCACTGATTCGCAAGGTGCTGAACGCCTTCCGTTACTGCCAGAAGTACCTCTTAGGCTTGATGTACGAGCGCCCGATTGTGCCGCATCAGGCCCCGCAGGAAACCATTGCCCTGTGCCAGCACATCATTGACTGCTTGGTGCGCCACGACCCGGCAACGGCTGTTGACCAATATGTTGCGACGGTTAATAACTGTCTGGAAAGCTACTCCATTTATTTCTCGCCCGCGGTGATTGATACGCTGAATGATATGAACTGGGGCGCGGGAAATCAGGATAATTTGTACTTTGGGACAAATATTAACTTTGATAAGGCGGAAGTTGAGGAAGCGTCAAGGAGCGTGTATCAGCGGCGTGCGGAGATAGGCGGGGATTTTGCGAAGGAAATTCGGGTGTATCGGGATGCAATTGACATGGAGAAGAAGAAACTGCGCGCGGATGTGCACAAGGAAACCGAGGCAATCGGCTGGTTAAAGGACTTGCTGGGGTAAAAAAGAGGGTCAATCCCCTATAGGGCTTTCCGATTTCTTTAAACACTCCTATGTTCCTGCCCTTTTTATGCAGCCTGGCATTTATGGAGGTTGAAAAACAGCAAGCCGAACCTTTTCACTCAGCTTGCTGTTTTATATTGTTCCCGCAAGAAAAAAAGCCGCCGATAAATTCGAGTGTTAGCTTTCCGAGCTTCTTCCGGCATGAAAGTCTCAATGAGCAATATACACCTTCAGGCAGTTTTTTCTGCGCAGTGCAAAATCACTTTTTTTCCGGTAGACGCTCAAACGCCATCCGCGCCCCATTCCGGCACTGAATCACGCCGCAGTACCGAAACCCGAACCGCTCAATCTGGCGCTGCATCGGAAGATTCTGCGCATGGGTATCAATTCGCAAGTGCGGCTGCATCGCCATCGCAAACGCCATCACCTCGGCAAACACGCCCCGATGTGTCCCGTCCGACGCAACGCGATGAATCGTCGCATATGGGCGGTCAGACAGCCACGCGCCGTCAATCTCCGCATACGTCGGGTCATCCCCGGTCAGGAACGCGAACGCGCCATAAATCCCCGTATCATCCGCCAGCACATGCAGTCCGCCGCGCGCCATATCGCCGCGAAGCACTTCGTCCGTCGGATATCCCGGCTCCCACTGGTTCGGATTGCCCTGCGCTGCCATATACGCGCGCGCGGCATCAAACACGCGCCGCATTTCCGGCAGATCCGCCTCCGTCGCCCGTCGAATCATGGGTTGACCTCCTGCAAGATGGTTTCGGAGATGATTATAGCGCATTGAAGGGGGCGTGTCAAATGTGAGAAATTTGGATTTTTTTCGGATTACTATCGCAAAGCTTTCGAAAATCATGCATTTTTGCGGTTTGTAATCGCAAACGGCTTAAGCAGAAGTATCTGCCCTATTCTATTATCACACAGAACGACGCTCTCACATGTTCACAAAAAGTTTTCAAAAAAACCTCTTGACAAACGGGAGAAAATGAATACAATAGAGTCTGACGAAAGTCAAAGAAAGTCAAACCCTCGGAAGGAGGTTTGGTTATGAACACGAACCAGTTCACCCAGAAAACGATGGAAGCTCTCCAGCGCGCCCAACAAATCGCGGTGGAATATCAGCACATGCAGGTGGATGAGGAGCATATGCTGCTCTCCCTGACGGAAGATGCGAAGGCGCTCATCCCGCAGCTGCTGACCCGGTGCGGCATCAGCGTGGATGCTTTCCGTGCGGCGCTGAATGATGCGCTGTCCCGGATTCCGCGTGTGTCTGGCCCCGGCCGCGAGGCAGACAAGGTTTATATTTCCCCGGACTTCGAGAAAGCCCTGCTGGAGGCGGAAAACCGCGCCAAGCAGATGAAGGACGAGTACCTCTCCGTTGAGCATGTTTTCCTCGGTATCGCGTCGAAGCCGAACGCCCACGTCAAAGAAATCCTGACCCGCATGGGCTACGACGAGAAGAAGTTCCTGAAGGAGCTTTCCGCCGTCCGCGGCGCAACCCGCGTGACCACCGACAACCCGGAGGAAACGTATGACGCGCTGAAGAAGTACGGCTCTGACCTTGTGGAGATGGCGCGGCAGCACAAGCTCGACCCGGTTATCGGCCGTGACAGCGAAATCCGCAACGTCATCCGTATTTTGAGCCGTAAGACGAAGAATAACCCGGTGCTGATTGGCGAACCGGGCGTCGGCAAGACCGCTATCGCCGAAGGGCTGGCGCAGCGAATCGTGCGCGGCGACGTGCCGGATTCGCTGAAGGACAAGACGATTTTCTCGCTGGATATGGGCAGCCTGATTGCCGGCGCGAAGTTCCGCGGCGAGTTCGAGGAGCGCTTGAAGGCGGTGCTTGCGGAAATCAAGCGCAGCGAAGGGCGCATCCTGCTGTTCATTGATGAGCTGCACACGATTGTCGGCGCAGGCAAGGCGGACGGCGCAATGGACGCTGGCAACCTCTTGAAGCCGATGCTGGCGCGCGGCGAGCTGCACTGCATCGGTGCGACGACGCTGAATGAATACCGCCAGTATATCGAGAAGGACGCCGCTTTGGAGCGCCGTTTCCAGCCGGTCATGGTGGGCGAGCCGTCCGTTGAGGACACGATTGCCATCCTGCGCGGCCTGAAGGAGCGCTACGAAGTGTTCCACGGCGTGAAAATTCAGGACAACGCCCTGATTGCCGCCGCAACGCTCTCCAACCGCTATATCACCGACCGCTTCCTGCCCGACAAGGCGATTGACCTTGTGGATGAAGCGTGTGCTATGATTCGTACCGAAATCGACTCCATGCCGACAGAAATGGACGACATCAACCGCCACATCATGCAGCTGGAAATTGAGGAAGCGGCGCTGAAGAAGGACGACGACGAGCTGACCAAGGCGCGTCTGGCAGAAGTTCAGAAGGAGCTGGCGGAGCAGCGCGACGAGTTCAACCAAATGAAGGCGAAGTGGGAAAGCGAAAAGAACGCCATCACGAAGGTGAACAAGCTGCGCGAGGAAATCGAGCGCGTGAACGCCGAAATGGAACGCGCCGAGCGTCAGTATGACCTGAACAAGGCGGCAGAACTGAAGTACGGCGAGCTGCCGAAGCTCAAGAAGGAACTGGCGGCGGAAGAAGCCATCGCCGAGAAGTCCAAGGGCGAGGACAGCCTGCTGCGCGACAAGGTGACGGAGGAGGAAATCGCCCGAATCGTCGGCCGCTGGACGGGCATCCCGGTCGCGAAGCTGATGGAGGGCGAGCGCGAGAAGCTGCTCCACCTTGAGGACACGCTGCATCAGCGCGTCATTGGGCAGGATGAAGCTGTCAAGCGCGTGAGCGAAGCCATCCTGCGCTCCCGTGCGGGCATCCAAGACCCGAACCGTCCGCTGGGCAGCTTCCTGTTCCTCGGCCCGACCGGCGTCGGCAAGACCGAGCTGGCAAAAGCCCTTGCGCAGGCGCTGTTTGACGACGAGAAGAACATGGTGCGTATCGACATGAGCGAATACATGGAGAAATTCAGCGTATCGCGTCTGATTGGCGCACCTCCCGGATATGTCGGCTATGACGAGGGCGGTCAGCTGACCGAAGCCGTCCGCCGCCATCCGTACTCCGTTGTGCTGTTCGACGAAGTGGAGAAGGCGCACCCGGATGTGTTCAATGTCCTGCTGCAAGTGCTCGACGACGGCCGAATCACCGACAGTCAGGGGCGCACGGTGGACTTCAAGAACACCATCCTCATTATGACGAGCAACCTCGGCAGCGAGTACATCCTGAACGGCATCGCGAACGACGACATTACGCCCGAAGCGCGCGCGCAGGTCGATGCGCTGCTGAAGACGCATTTCCGTCCGGAGTTCCTGAACCGTATTGACGAGATTGTGTACTACAAGCCGCTGACGAAGGAGCAGATCAGCAAGATTGTGCTGCTGATGCTGGACAGCCTGAACAAACGTCTGGCAGATCGTCAGCTGAAGGTGGAGCTGACGGACGCGGCGATGAATGCCGTGATTGATCAGGGCTTTGACCCGGTCTACGGTGCGCGTCCGCTGAAGCGGTTCATTCAGTCGAAGATTGAGACGCTGGTAGCAAAGCATATTATTGCCGCGGATGTGAAGCCGGGCGATACGCTGACCATCGACGTGAACGAGAATGGCGAACTTTATATGCGCTGGTGATGGTATAAAATGAACCGCGCGGTCTGTGGCAAAACGCAGACCGCGCGGTTTTTCGGTTAGGGATGGATAGAAATCAGAGCAACACGCGGAAGAAGTAAGGAAAAGCAACCAATTCAATCGCGCAGAGAGGTCAAGGGGGGATTCCCCCTTGCAGGGTCAAGGGACAGCGTCCCTTGTGGGGTTTGGGGCAACGCCCCAACCGTTCCGCGGGCGACCAGTATGCAAAACGCGCCCAACAAAGGCGCAGGTAGCGAAGCGTCCCTGCCAGTAACTTTGCGCTCCCGCAGGAGCGCTCTCAAGCTGCACATTCGACCACTCACATATTGTCGCGCCAGATGGGCGCAACCGACCAGTATGGGAAACGATTTGTTTTCCCGATGCTGGTCTTTTTTGTTGCAAGAGGTTTCGCCTCTGCGGAGGCGAGTCGGGGACTTTGCGGTCGCCCCCGACGCCCCTTCGCACTGCACTTCCATGTTTCTTGATTTTTCTCGTTGCAGGGGGAATCGCGCCTGCGGGCGCGACAAGGGGGCTTTCCGATCGCCCCCTTGACCCCCTCGGTTCACACTACCGTTGTTGGTTTTTATCGTTGCAAGGAGAATTGCATCCTCAACATCGCAGCGAAAACCATTATAGAGATAGCAAAAGGCTTTCCCCCTTACTTCTCCATCTCCATCACCCTCCGCTTAAACACCGCACGCCCATGGTTCTTCTTGTCCGTGCGGAAGAGGCTCAGCGTCTTTTCCAGCACCGCAATATCAATCGGCTTGGAGAGGTGCATGTCCATGCCTGCATCCAAACTCTGCTGAATGTCGTCCGCAAAGGCGTTCGCGGTCATGGCGATAATCGGAATCGTCCGGCCGACGGGGTTGTCGCTGGCGCGGAGGGCGCGCGTCGCTTCGTAGCCGTTCATCACGGGCATCTGCACGTCCATCAGGATAACGTCGTAGTCGCTGGGGCGGACGTGGTCGAACGCCTCCACCAGCTGCTTGCCGTCGCTGTAAATCGTGCAGGTCGCGCCCTGCATGTGCAGCAGCTCCTCCAGAATTTCCGCATTCAGCGGATTGTCCTCCGCGCAGAGCAGCCGCACCCCGTTCAGCACCGATGTGCCGTCCACGTTCCCGATATTGCCGAATTCCGTACGCAGTTTCGCCATCTCGTTCTCCAGATTGGAGAGGAAGAACGGCAGCGGCACAAAGCCGTCCAGCCCACAGGCGCTGATGATATCCAGCACTTCCTCGCGCTGTCCCGCCTGCATACAGAATACGAAAATCGGCTTCCCGGCGGCCTCGCGCATCTGGCGAACCAGAGGGCGCAGCACTTCCGGCGCGCGGTACTGGCAGGACAAAAGCACTACGTCCACATCCTCCTGCCGCAGAATGCTCACCGCGTCTTCAGGCCGCTCGACCGCCTCCGCCGTCACGGGTGTGTGTTCCAGCGCATCCTGCACGTCCGCCACGCGCCCCGGCGCATAGCCGACCAGCAGCAGATGGCAGTCCTTCACCGTGTGCGCGCGGTCATCCGCTTGTGCGTCCACCTTGAACTCCAGCAGCACTTCGAAGCGGCTGCCTTCGCCCGGCGCACTCTCGACGTTAATCACGCCGCCCATCATGTCCACAATGCTCTTGCTTATCGCCATGCCCAGCCCGGTACCCTGCACCTTGTTCGTCACGGAATCCTCTGCGCGGGTGAACACGTCGAACAGGTGCTTCTGGAACTCCTCCGTCATGCCGATGCCGTTGTCCTTGACCACAAAGGCATATTTCACATACGAATGCCCGCTGCGGGACACCTCGCGCACGTCAAGGCTGATTTCGCCGCCCTGCTGGGTGTACTTGACCGCGTTGGACAGGATGTTCAGCAGCACCTGCCGCAGGCGGGTCGCATCGCCGATGAAATTCTCATGGTGGATCTGGCTCGCGCGGACGATGAAGTGCTGCCCGCGCTGGCGCGTCTTCGGGCGAATGATGGCTTCAATCTGCTCAATCTGCTCAGCAAGATTGACTTCATCCATGCGCAGCGTCACCGCGCCGCTCTCGATTTTGGACATGTCCAGCACGTCATTGATCAGCCCTAACAGATGCTCGCTGGATGTATGCAGCTTGTCGATATACGCCTGCAGCTTCTCCGGATTGTTCAGGTCGTGCTGCATCAGGTTCGTCAAGCCGATGATAGCGTTCATGGGTGTGCGGATGTCATGGCTCATATTCGTCAGGAACGCCGTCTTGGATACGTTGGCGGATTCCGCCAGTTTCAGCGCATCCACCGCCGCCTGACGTGCCCGATCCAGCTCCGCGTTCGCCTGTGCAAGCGCCTGCGCGTTCTCCGTCTCCACGGCGTAGCGCTCCCGGTTCTGCATCGCCGTCAACAGAAAGTACATTGCCCCCACCGTCAGCAGCAGCAAGACGAAGAACGCAATGTTGACTATCAGCGTAATCGAATCCACCATTGCGCGCGCACCGGCAGCGACCTCCACCCCCGGCACAAGAAACAGCATCGTCCAGTCGCATCCAGTTAGGCGCTTCATGCACAAGAAATACTGTGTTTTGTCCACCAGCACATCGGTGCAGGTAAAATGATTGTCGGATGCTTCAAGTTCTGTCAGACAGTTATCAAAATTGCCCGCGTGCGGGTAGCGGAGCGTCCGCAGCGCCGGATAAATGTTCCGTCCCAGAAAGTTGATGTTCTCATCCGCCGCGTCGGAATACATCTTCACGCCGTCGCTGATGACGACATAGGTGCTGTTCTGCGTGTGAAATGCGCTGCTGCGGAAGAACGGCGTCAGGCTGCTCATGCCCTTGAGCAGCACCAGATGCGTGATGCGGATGCTCTTTTCCCCCATCGCAACCTTCAGCGGCTGCATGATGGGCAGGGAAAAGACCATTTGATTTTCATCGCCGCCCTTGCCGCGAATAAGGAAACACTGTCGCCCCGTCATGCCAAGCGTATCGGCAAATTCGCAGGGCATCCGCTCTCCCGCCGCGTTAATCAGGTTTCCGCTTTCGTCAATCGCAAGGAATCGCAGGGCGCTGTCCTGCGACATCAGCTGATTCTGTGTCGCCTGAAGCAGCTGCACGAGTGCCTCCTGTGTCGTCGGGGCGTAGAAAGCTACGGACCTATCCATTACAGTCAGGAAATCCCACTGCTGTTCCAGCGTGATGGAGAGCTTCTCATACATTTGCGACGTAATTTCCGTCAGCTGATTCTGGCTTTCGCGGTAGAGTTCTTCGCGCGTATAGCGGGTGAAAAAGCGCATCCCAAGGAAAATGAGCGCAAATAAAACAACGCCGACCAGCACCAGCATCGGCAGTTTGCTGTGGGTCAGGCGCTGGCGAATCGACGCTTTCGCAGCCTTCATGCGCTCATCCCCCTGCGTCATGTGTTTTCCGCGCCTCCAAACGGGCACTGCCTCTTTTTCCCGCAGCGCCGTGCAGACAGATGGACAATATCATCTTTATTATACCATTGAGGACATTCCATGTCAAGGCACAAAAGAAGCGGCGATGTTCATTTTCCACCGCCGCCGAAGGATTATTCCGTCCAGCTGTACACCCATTCGCCCTGCTGGTTGATGTAGCCGCAGCGGGTCGTGCCGTCGTCCTGCGCCATTCCCACATACGCTAATTCGCCGTAAAATTGCGTCACAAAGCTGAATTGCAGCGGAATCGCCAGTTCGCCGCTTTCGTCGAGATACCCTGCCAGCCTCGTGCCGTCTATATCGTACACTGCCTGCAAGCCCGACGGGAAATACACGTCCGGCTGGTCGTATTCCGGGAATGTCCACTTCGCTTCGCTGATGATTTCGCCCTGCATGTTCACCCAACCGCAGCGGCGCTGTCTGCCCTTCTCCACAACGTACATGCACAAGCCGTTCTCCTCCGGCGTCCACAGCCGCACGATATTTTCGCCTTGCAGGGTGAACAGCTCCTCGCCCGCCACGCTGTACATCGTGAAGCTGTGTTCGCCCGTCGGCAGCACATAGCAGCCATGCCGGACGTCTGCATAGTGCGTATCCGTCGTGCGCATCACAACTTTCCCCGTTTGGTCGATGACACCATAAGTGCCGTCGGTCAATTCAACCTCCGCATAGCCGTCTGCAAACTCGAAGGTATACGCAAACTGCGGTTCAATCACCACTTCGCCGCTTGTATTACAATAGCCGTATAAGCCGTTCTCGTCCACCACCTCAAACAGCCCGCCGCTAATCACGGTATCGCAGTTCGCCGCATTGATGCCCTCCGGCAGGGGATATTCCTTCCCCGTTTCGTCCAGCAGCAGCGTCTGCACAATGTTGTAATCATCATCTAAGAATGTGACAACGGCGTACCCATCATAAAAATTGGAACCCATGTTGTCCGAATCATACTTCGCCGGAATCACCATTTCGCCCGTATCGCGGCTGACATAGCCCCACTTGCCGGTTTCGTCTGCCACGGCAATCAAGCGGCTGTTCGACTCCCTATGATTCACGCCCCGCCACTTCAAGCCGCTGAAAACACCGCTCTGCACATCAAAGAAGCCTTCCATCCATTCCGTGCCGAGACTGTTTTTCCCCGTCGCCTTCTTGTATAGCAGCCAAATGCCCGTTTCGCGTCCACCGTAACAGAAGCCGTCATAGCCGCTGTCTGTCACTACATTCTCATCCAGCAGCAGCATAATTTCGCCGTCGCGGTTCGCGAAGCCCTCCCGGTCGCCCTGCTGAATCCACGCATAATTGCCCCGGAAGTCGCCCGCACTGTCGAATTTCGGCGGAATCACCCAGTTCCCCATCTCGTCGATGTGTCCCCACAAGCCATTGTCGCCTTTCGCGGCGTACCAATACCCCTCCGCTGACGCGCAGCCTAACAGCAGCAGCAGGCACAATATCCCGCACAGCAGTTTCTTCATGCGTTTTCCCTCCTATGGTGATTTCTGCCTTCATGATACCAGCAAAGAGGCTATTCCGCAAGCGTTCCGACGCGTTTGTTACAATTGAAAAAGGCAGGGAGAACGAATCCCCCTGCCCATATTGATTGGTTACTCCGCCAGCAGCGGCGCGACAAGCCCTTCCAGCACCGTCAGCGTCACCGACCCGACCTTGTTGTACACAATTTTCCCGGCCGCATCGACAATCACCGTCATCGGCAGCTGCGTCGAGCCGCCCAGTGACTTAATCACCGCGCCCGTCTTGTCCAGCGCGAACGGCATATTCAGGTTCTCCTTCGCGAGGAACTTGTCCACATCGTCCGTCACGAGGTTCGAGTGAATCGCCACCAGCGAGATTTCGTCGCCGTACTCCGCATACAGCTCCGCGAAATACGGCAATTCCGCCACGCACGGCGTGCACCATGTCGCCCAGAAGTTGATGACCGTCACTTTCCCCTTCTGCGCCGACAGCGTAAATTCGCCGCCTTCTTCCCCGTACAGCGGAGCCGTGAAATCAGGGCACTTCATGCCGACTTCACAGCCCACGGGCGTGTCGTCTTCCTTTTCGGGCAGCAGCGGCTTTACCAGCCCTTCGAGGACATCCAGCGTCACCGACCCGACTTTGTTGTACACGATTTTCCCGTCCGCATCGACAATGACCGTCATCGGCAGCTGCGTCGAGCCGCCCAGCGATTTAATCACCGCGCCCGTCTTGTCCAGCGCGAACGGCATGTCGAGGTTCTCCTTCGCGAGGAACTTGTCCACATCGTCCGTCACGAGGTTCGAGTGAATCGCCACCAGCGAGATTTCGTCGCCGTACTCCGCATACAGTTCCGCGAAATACGGCAGCTCCGCCACGCACGGCGTACACCATGTCGCCCAGAAGTTAATGACCGTCACTTTTCCCTTCTGCGCCGACAGCGTAAATTCGCCGCCGTCTTCGCCATACAGCGGTACGGTGAAGTCCGGGCACTTCATCCCGACTTCGTAGCCCACGGGCGTATCGTCGTCCGGCGCTTCCGTGGCTTCGGGTGCAATCGTTTCCGTCGCGGCGGGCTGACTTACCGGTTCTTCCACCGTGTCCGCCTTGTTTACCTGCCACATCACCACGCCCAGCACTACCAGCGCCGCCGTCCACGCCGCCATCACGCGAATGCGGCGGTTCGTGCGCTTTTTGTTGTCTTCCGGCTTCATCGGCTGCACTTCGTTCGCTTTCAGCGTAATTTTGCCCATTCTCATGCTGATGGCTTTCGTCGGGCAAACGTCCACGCACGATGCGCAGTGGATGCACTCATGGTCGCCCACATGCCGAATATCCATCTTGCAGTGCGCCACGCAGCGCCCGCAGTTCGTGCATTTGCTTTTCTCGACCTTCACGCCGAGAATCGACACACGCGCGAACAGCCCGTAAATCGCCCCCAGCGGGCAGAGGAAGCGGCAGAACGCGCGGTAGAAGAACACGCATGCCAGCAGAATCGCCACCATGATGACGAATTTGCGCGTAAAGAGGATGTTGAGGATGGAGAACTTGCCCGCATTGACCGGGTTCGCCAGCAAGCCCATTGCGCCCTCGAACGTCCCTGCCGGACAGATGTACTTGCAGAATCCCGGCACGGGATACTGCTGCAAGCTGTACGCCAGCGGGATGATGACCACGAACACCGCCAGCAGGACGTATTTGAGATACGACAGCGCATGGGTGAAGCGGCTCTTCTTCACCTTCGGCGTCGGAATTTTGTAGAACAATTCCTGAATCAGCCCCAGCGGACAGAGCCAGCCGCAGATGGTGCGCCCCAGAATCAGCCCGTAGAGCATCAGAATGCCCAGAACGTAGTACGGCGCGCGCTTATCCGAGGACGCCAGCGCGTTTTGCAGCGCCCCCAGCGGACATGCGCCAATCGCGCCCGGACAGGAGTAGCAGTTGAACCCCGGCACGCAAAAGTTCTTGATGCCGCCGGTGTAGATGTCGCCCTTGATGAATCCCTTCACATAGGCGTTGTAGAGCAGGGCGGCGTAGACCTGTATGAGCCGCCGGGTGGTGGGCTTATGGGCGCTCCACCATGCCGCAAATTTCTTAGCCAAGGCCGATACACTCCGTACAAATATTGATTGCCTTCACCAGCACATCGAACATGCCGCCGTTCATCACACCCAGCACAATCAGCGCCACCGCCGCCGCCGCGATGATCACGCGGATGACGTTCCTGCCCGTCGTCTTTTCCGGAGCGGCTGCATCCGGCTTGCGCTTCGGGGCGCTCCTGCGGAGTTCCAGTTCCTTCATCAACAGGCGGAAATTCCACTGCTCAGCCGCCATCAGGAGGATGAACGCCAGCCCAATCCACGGGAACGTTTCAATCACCATCTGGCGCACGACGACTTCCAAATCACGCGAGGCAAAATTCGACCAGTCCAGCAGGAATCGCCCTGCCATGCCCCCGCAAATCAAGCACAGAATCGCCGCGCCGCACCATACGCCGATGCGCTGTTTCTTCACTTTGCGGATTTCGTCTGTCTCCTCCGTCCGCGCGCGCAGCATCAGCAGCTGATTCTCCACCGGCGCGCGAAGCGATTCCTTCTGTTCCGGCTTTCCGGCGATGATGTTCGCCGCCAGCAGCGCCAGAAAGACCCACACGCTCCACGCAATCGAGGCGAAGTGCGCCGTGACAATTTCCCGGCTGTAAATATCGTGAATCCGCAGCCCGTTTTCGCCCATGTTTTCCGGCGCGATGCCTTCATGATAGATGGTCACGCACTGCCAAATCAGCAGCGCCGCCATCAGCACCGTCGCCGCGCTCAGCAGCCACTGAAGCATGATGCGCACCGAGCGTTTGCTCTCTGCCTTCATTCCGCGTTCCTCCCACTTTGCCGGACGCGCAGTACGCCCGGAACGCTACTGGCTCCATTATAGTGCAATGAATGGGATGCGTCAAACAATTCATCGGACTTTTGCTGTTTCTTTTCCGTTTTTCCGATTGGAGCCCGGCGACATTGTGAAAAAATCATCAATTTTTGTCCATTTTGTGCCGTCCGCTCTTGCTTTTCCGCATCATCTGTGATACCATAAGTGCACAGGCTGCTTGTTCAGCCTTCACCATGAAGGAGGAAATATATAATGGGTTTTCTGGCAGGAAAGACAGCGATTATTACCGGCGCGGGCTATGCGAAGCTCAGCAACGGCCGCTGCGGTTCGATTGGCTACGGCATTGCGACCGCTTACGCCAAGGAAGGCGCGAATCTGGTCATCACGGGGCGCAACGTGAAGAAGCTGACCGACGCGAAGGAAGAACTGGAACGCCTCTATGGCGTGAAGGTGGTGTGCGTGCAGGCGGACGTGAATGACAGCGCGGACAACGAGGCTGTTGTGAACAATGTCGTCAAACAGGCGATTGACACCTTCGGCCGCATCGACGTGCTGATTAACAACGCGCAGGCTTCCGCATCCGGCGTTCCGCTGGCTGACCATACCACCGAGCAGTTCAATCTCGCGCTGTATTCCGGTCTGTACGCCACATTCTATTATATGAAGGCGTGCTACCCCTATCTGAAGGAAACAAAGGGTGCTGTCATCAACTTCGCCTCCGGCGCGGGCCTGTTCGGTAACTATGGGCAGTGCGCGTATGCCGCGGCAAAAGAAGGCATTCGCGGCCTGACCCGCGTTGCCGCCACCGAATGGGGCAAGGACGGTATCAACGTCAACGTCGTCTGCCCGCTGGCATGGACGACGCAGCTGGAGAACTTCCAGAAGGCATATCCCGAGGCGTTCAAGGCGAATGTCAAGATGCCCCCGATGGGTCACTACGGCGATTCCGAGGTAGAAATTGGCCATGTGTGCGTCCAGCTGGCTTCCCCGGACTTCAAATTCATGTCCGGCGAAACCATCACCCTCGAAGGCGGCATGGGTCAGCGCCCTTAACCGCTCGCATCTTTGCTCCCTTCTGCGCACCGCGGAAGGGAGTTTTTTGTCCCCAGTGGAGGTCTTTTCGCATGAACACCGACCGAATCGCGTATTTCCTCGCCGTCGTCCGCGAAGGCAGCTTTTCCGCCGCTGCGAAGAACATGTACGTCTCCCAGACCGCCATCAGCCAGCAGATTGCGTCGCTGGAAAAAGAAATGGGCTGCGCGCTGTTCCACCGCCTATCCACTGGCGCGGTGCTGACCGACCAAGGTGAGCAGTTTCTCCCCTACGCCGAGCGCCTGATGGGGATTCAGCTTGAATTGCAGGACGCTTTCGCCGATGCGCACCGTGTGAGCGCCATCCACATCGGCTACAACGGGCCGCTGGAAAAAGAACTGATTGTCGATGCGTACCTTTCCCTGCATCCGCACCTGCCCAATTTGGTGATTCACCCGCTGTACCTCTCGCTGACGGCCATGTCCGACGCCCTCTACCGCGGGCAATGCGACATGGTGCTGACGCTTCCCGGCGAAATCGACCAGCGGAACACCTATCAGGAGGTACTCTACGATGTGCCGATGATTGCCGCCGTTTCCGAAGCGTCGCCATTAGCGGAAAAGTCGGTTGTGTCGCTTTCTGATTTACGCGCGCATCCGTTGATTCTGCTTGCCCCCGACCAATCGCGCAGCGGGCGCGGCGCGATTCACGACTGGGCGCAGAATCTGGGATTTTCGCATCCATCGATTATTTATGCGGATTCGGCAGATATGCAAATTTTGATGGTTTCGCTGAATCTGGGGATTTCCTTCTTTCCAGCGAGAAAACCATCCTATTTCAAGGGCGTGAAGCTGATTCCGCTGACGGAGGATATTGGACATCATCGGTCGGTGCTGGTGTGCAGACGGCTGACACCGGCAATTCGGATGATTCGGGACTGCATGATAGAGGAAATGAAGAAGGGCTAAACACGCGGAAAAAGCAGCGTGGCGAAACCAGCTCAATCGCGCGGAGTCCAGCGGAGACGACCAAAGTGTTTTCTAATCGCCCCCTTGACCCCTACCAGCATTGACTTGTTCCGCAGTACAATGAATCACCCCATCCCCGCACTCAAAAAAGCACCAGCCCTTCGCAGCATTTGCCGCTTCGGTCTGGTGCCATTTTTATCAACCGGTTACTGCTGGTTTGCCGCGTTTTCACCCGCAATGCGGCCCATCGACAGCGCGTTCAGGAAAGACGAACCGGACATGTAGACCAGATCGTACAGCGCGCCGTTGGAGGCTTCGCCCGCCGCGTACAAGCCACCGATGACCGTGCCGTCCGCACGAAGCACCTGCGCGGAGGTGTCCGTCACAACGCCGCCAATCGTGCCTGTGTACTGAGGCGCAATCTGCACCGCGTAGAACGGGCCAACCGTCGCGAAATTCATGAAATCCACGCGCGCGCCAAACGCCGCATCCACGCCGGTGTCCTTCGCCGCATTGTAGACCGCGATGCAGTCAAGGAACGCCTGCTTGTCAAAGCCCAGCTTGTCCGCCAGCTCTTCAAGCGTGTCCGCAGAGGTCACTGCCGGGTCATCAACGTTGTTCGCCAAAATCGCCGCATAGTCCTCGCGGTCAGAGCCGTAGATGCAGTAGTACGGTGCCGCATGACGGTAAATCAGGCTCGGATAATTCAGGGAATGGCAGTATTCATTGACGAAGCGGACACCCGTGTTGTCCACAATCGGCGCCTGACTCCACGGGCCGCCCAGAGAGATCAGCTCCGCGTTCGTGCCGTCGCCCACAACGTAGGACATGCCCAGACGCGCGCCCTTCTCATAGACCGCCGCGCCGATGGCCTCCGCCATCAGGATTCCCTCGCCGGTCTGACCCGCGGAGCCGTAGAAGTACGCCACCTGCGCCGCGTCAACGGGCGTGAAGCGTTCCATCATTTCCTGATTGTTGCCGAAGCCGCCAGTCGCCAATACCGTGCCCTTGGCGTAGATGTTGAAGGTCTGACCGTCCTTTTCGACCGTCGCGCCGATGCAGTTGCCGTTTTCGTCGGTCAGCAGCGCTGTTGCCTTCGTCTCCAGCCAGTATTCCACGCCCAGCTCCTGATTCTTCGCATAGAGCAGGTCGGTGGGCTTGCCGTTGGAGGCATAGTGGAAGCGATCCACGCCCTCAATCAGGTCGAAGCTCATCGGACGGCCGAACTCGAAGCCGTTCTCCTCCAGCCAGTCAATCAGACCCGCCGCCTGACCCACCACGAAGCGGATGCGGTCTTCATCCATGCCGCTGTCTTCGCGGAAATACTCGTTGTGGTTGTATTCCACCCACAGATCGACGTAGGCTTCACAGGTATCCTCGATGCCGTACTTCTTCTGCTCGGAGGATTCCGGCGCCGCAATGCCGCCGCCCGCCATCGCGGACGTGCCGCCGATGGTCGCCAGCTTTTCAATCGCAATGACCTTTGCGCCGGCTTCCGCAGCCGCCATCGCCGCTGCTCCGCCAGCCGCGCCCGTACCAATGACCAGCACATCGCAGGTCAGGTCGGTATAGGTTTCCTTCTCCGCCGCCTCGACCTTCGCCAAGTCCGCGTTCGTCAGCCCCAGCTCCGCCAGTGCAGCCGCCGCGGCCGCTTTCACCGCGTCGGATGTCACCGTCGCCGCCGTCACGCCATCCACCTCGACGGAGTTGTTTGCCAGCATCTGCTCCGCCAGCACCTTCGCCGCCGCTCCACCGATGGAATCAGTCTGCGATGTCGCGTCGATTTCCACGTTCACCAGCTTGTCGCCGTCCACGCTCAGCGTGACCGTCACGTTTCCGCCGCCAAACCCTTCCGCCGTCGCACTCGCTGTCTTGACCTCCGCCAGCGCCGTCGCGCAGGCCATCGTCAGCACCATACACAGGCTGAGCAGCAGCGCCGTCAGCTTCTTCATGATGAAAAACCCCTTTCCTTTTTGAATGTCCCCGTGCAGGGAAGACACTCTGGTTGCTCTTCGCAACTTTGTGAAAAATATACCATACTTCTCTTCAAAACACAAACATCAATTCAGGAAGGGGGCTATAAGAATTTCTTATACTATTTCCGGATGAAAATGCGCGGCGCAAGCAAATAGCGCAAATGAATTGGAAAATCGTATTATTTTTCTCCGCAATTTTTCCTTACCCCTGGAAAAACGCACTGCTTTATGCGTCTAATCCATTGAAATCACCATGGAAATGAAAGGAGGGCAAAGCATGGAGCAGCAATCCCCCAATGAACGCCGCTTGGAAGACTGGATGCGCACCTACGGCACCGCCATCCTGCGCACATGCTTCGTCATCCTTTCCGACGCGCGTGAAGCCGAGGATGCCATGCAAGACACCTTCCTCCGCGCTTGGCGCGCCATGGACACCTTCGAGCAGCGCAACGGCGCGAGCGTCAAAACGTGGCTGATGCGCATTGCCATCAATGTCTGCCGCGATTATCAGCGGAAACGGTGGTTTCGGCACATCGACATGCGGCACGCGTTGGAAGACTTGCCGCAGGGCATGATGACCGTGCTGCCAGAGGATCGGGAATTGATGCTGGACATCCTGCGCTTGCCCGACGACCTCAAAAAGCCGCTGATTCTCTACTATTATCAGGACATGAACCTTCAGGAAACCGCCGATGCACTGGGCATCAGCAAGTCGACGGTGCATACGCGGCTCAAAAAAGCGGAACAGGCGCTCAAACTTTCGCTGACAGGAGGTGACTGCTATGTCTGATAAACTCAAGCGGGTGCTGGATACGAATTTAGCCGGACTGCACGTCACCGATGCGCAGATGAATGCCGTCCTGCGCCGCGTTTCGCAGGATGAACAGCGTCCGCGCGTGATTCGCTGGCAGGCCATCGCGGCGGTGCTGCTTGTGCTGGTACTGGGCGCGGGTGTCCTGCTGCAAACCGGGATTTTGTCGGACGATTCCCCGCAGCTCACTGCCGACGTCACCCGTCAGGGCGATTTCCTGACGGCGGCACAGGTGAAAAAGCTTCTGGCCAGCGCGGCGGATTTGCAGTTTTCAGTGGACGAAGAGGCGATTTCGGCGCTGATGACGCAGGTCGAAAAGGACGGCGGCTGTTCACTCTCCACGCTGCTGGAAATTCTCTGCCCTGTGGGGTCGTCGCTGGGGCAGTGGGATATCCGCGCGCAGGTGGCGCTCAGCCAGACGCTTGAAAGAATCGGCTATCAGGGGATTCTGCCGGGCATGACGCGCGAACCGCTCTCCACCGAAATCACCGCGCAGGACGCCCTTGCCCGCGCAGTTGCCTACATCCGCACCAATGACGACCCGCAGGCGGATTTCACCAATCTTGATTTCTATCGTGTAGGTATCCGCTTCCTTTCCGGTGTTTATGACGGCACCTGTGAGGGAGCGTATTACTGCGTAAATTTTGATGCGCTGGATGCGTTCGGCACAACGTACGAAGTCGCGGTGAACGCGGAGGACGGCAGCATTTGCCGAATGCGGCGGGAACGCGGCGCGGGCAGCAATCACACGGCGGACGAAGTGACCCGCGGCTTCCGGCGCATTTTCGGCTACGACATGCGCACATGGACGCCCATGCAGCTGCGTGTGTACATTCTGGCGCTTTCGCGGGCGGATCACTCGTCAATGCAGACGGTGCATGAGCTGTTCCTGAGCGTCGGGCGCGATGGCTTCCCGGATGTTCCGGCGGAAGCGCTGAACCGCGAAGAAGCCATTGACGCCGCGCTCGCCATTCAGGGCGGTTCATCGTCCGACGTGCTGGCGGCAGAGTACCTTGCGGGCGCGTCCGGCGACTTCTGGAAGATTGCCATCCGCCAGCCGAATGCCCCCAGCGGGCAGAGCATCGTCTATCTGGAGCTGAACGGGCTGACCGGTACGCTGCTGACAACGACGTACTCCGGCAATCTCTACGGTTTGCCGCAGGAGTTTTTCCCCAGTCAGCTGCTGTCCACCCTTGACCGCACGGACTTCTCCCATGGCGTACCCGCCGTGGATGCCGAAACGGCGCAATCTGCTGCCAGCGATGCCATCCAGCGCCAATATCAGCGGAATATGGCGGAAGAAGGCTACACCTGCTTTATTGAAAGCGATTTTGAGGACACGGCAGGCGGATTCTCCTACTACACGGGCGGCGGTGTCGTGATCTTCAGCAAGGATGCGCAGAACACGTCGCAGGGTGACATTTACTGGGCAGCGCTGAACTGGTACGGCGAAGTGCTGGATGTCGGCTGGAACCGCAATCCGCTGGATGCAGCGCGCTTCACGCTGCTGATGCAGGGCTATCTGCCCCCGATTTACCAGCGCGAAACCGTCCAGCAGCTGCAAGCGCTGCTGACCGGCAGCCAGACGGACGAAGCCGGTCTGCGCCAGATGGAAACAGACGGAACGTTGCCGCTGTTCAACGCCCTGCTGGCGCTGGAGGTCGTTCCTGATGCCAGCACGAAATCCACCGCCGATGATGTAACCGCTGCCGCCTTGAAATCGCTGAACGCCCATCTGTGCTATGAGAATTCCTCGTTCCTTGTTTATCGCGAGGATGGTGAGCTGATTTGGCATTTCTGGTTGTCCACCGACATGGGGTACTTCCTCTTGGATGTGCGCGACAGCGACTTGTCCGTGGTGGGCTCCGTACAGATTCCGAGCTTCAGTGCCCTGCGCGCCAGTATTCTGCTGCCCGTGCGCGTCTGGAACACGCTGGCGGAAAACCTGCGCGTCACCAGCTTCTACCGCGACGCGAACACGCAGCCCGGCATCGTCTACGGCATGTACGCCAATCATATTGTTCAGCGCTATGTTGATTTGTACGGTGCCAATATCCTGCGCTGGGATCAGGCGACGCTCCGTTCTTTCCAGTCCGCGATAAGCATCAGCGGCAGCTACGTCGGCGACTGGTCTGTTGCCTGCCTGTGTCAGACGATTTACCCCGACGTCCCTGACTACGCAATTTCTCAAGAGGTCGCGGCGGAATACGCTGCCCGCGCGCTGGGCGACGATGACTACTCCCTGCGCGGCGGTGTGCTGATTGACCCCGGCGAGGGCGACCCCATTTGGAAAGTGACGCTGGATTACCCCGACGGGCGCAGCTTCAACGCGGAAGTGGACTGCCGGACAGGCGCGATTCGGACGCTCCGCCAGCAGGACACGCGCCTCATGCCCTTCTACACGGACTACCTTGATTTCCCTGATGACGGGGAATACTGGTTCCGTAATTTTGTGCTGGATGAGGTTATCGAGCAAGTACGGACGCAAATGACTGGTCGATACGGCAATAACGTCTGATTGCATCAAGCGACGATTTTGCTATTTTTCTGACAAGTTTGTCTGGACAAACCGGCATTGCTGCGCGTATAATAGTGTTGCTGGTAGAAATTCTGCCAAGTTTCGCAAAAAAGAGGTTGGCTCCTATGAAAAAGTTTTTCGCACTGCTCCTGTCCATCATGCTGCTGTCCACGGCTGCGCTGGCTGAAGTCAAAATCGGTCAGGTTGAGTATGCCGCACATGGCACGTCCTGCTTCGCTGTGCTGACCGTCGCGATGGATGGCGACACCATCGTTGCCGCGCACATCGACGAGTTCCAGTTCATGGATGCCGCCACGGCGGAAGGCGTTCCGAACTCCGACGCTTCCTTCGGTCAGAACTATCCCGAAGGCAAGGTGCTGGCTTCTAAGGTTGTGAACGACGGTCTGTACAGCACCAACATGACGACCAAGGCGGGCGCAACCACGCCGCTGGGCGTGAGCTACAACGCCATCGAAGCTTTCGTGACCGGCAAGACCATTGCTGAACTGGAAGCTGCCATCGAAGGCAAGACCAAGGAAGAAATGGTAGACGCCGTCTCCAGCAGCACGCTGGTGGATACGCTGGGCTATGTGCAGGGTCTGCTGGCCGCTGCCAAGGCTGCGAACACCCAGACCGGCTACTACACCGTCTACAACAAGACCGGCGAAACCGTGAAGGAAGTCAGCATTACCATCAACGCGACCGGCGAAAAGTTTGTCATGGCGACGGACGTTCCGGCTGATGCGGTGAAGGTGATTGTCTTCTCGATGGACGGCGCGCTGGAAGGTCACAATGCGCTGACCTTCGCTTTCACGACCGAGAGCGGCTATGAAGGCTCTTTCGCAACGCTGAGCGTCGAAACGGCTCCCATCACGATGCTGTCCGCCGATGCCATGACCGGTGCGACGCAGATTTCCTTCTCTGTGCCTGCTGCGGAGTAATCCCCCCTCGATTGCATCAAAAAAACGGGTACTGTGTGAGGACGAAATCCTCCACAGTACCCGTTTTTATTTTTCAAATAAGAGTGCCAAGGTGGCGTAGATGAATGGTTCTTCACGGAATCTTGGGGGAAGAGCAGCTTGGAGGCGCGTCTGCGGACGCGCAAAGTTACTGGCAGGGACGCTTCGCTGCCTGTGCCTTTGTTGAGCGCGTTTAAGATGCTGGCCGCCCGCGGAACAGTTGGGGCGTTGCCCCAAGCCCCACAAGGGACGCTGTCCCTTGACCCCTCCGCGCGATTGGGTTGGTCGCGCTTTCATGCTCCTTCCGCGTGCAGCTTTTGGTGCTACGCCTAAGCCCTTGTTTGCTCCCCCAACTTTCCGTGAAGAACCATGTGAATCTGGAAATAGGATTATTCCCCTTCTGTCAGGGTCATCTGCCCCGCGATGCTGCGGAGGGAGTTTTCCTCCAGCAGCGGCGTGATCATGACGTAAAGTGCTTCCTCGCCCTGCGCGTGCAATCGGATGCTCTCCGCGTTTTCCATACGGATGGAACGCAGACCCGCCAGCGTCGCACCGAGCGATGCGCTGATACGGTAATCGCCCTTTTCCAGCAGCGCAATTGCCCGCGCGGGATAGATGCTCGTCAGCGTCACTTGAATCGTGTCGCTCGCCTGATACGTCAGCGTGAGGATACGTCCCCTGCCATTCTCGAACGCGACATCATAGCATGTGCCGACGACAAGCGGCCACCCGGAGGTGGTTGGCGTCAATGCGGGCGCGGGGAACATCCGCAGCAGCAGCGGCAAATCATCCGCGCTGGTGATGGTCACAACGTCTTGTCCGGCGGACAGCAGTGGCTGATCCATACGCGGTGTTACGGTGGAAGCCGTTTCGTCCTCCTGTGGCTGCCCGATGATAACCGCGAGGTAGAACGCCGCCATCAGCAGCAGGCACAGCAGCGCCATCAGCAGCTTTTTGGCGCTGCGCTTCCAGAAGCCCTTGGAAATGGGGAATCACCGTCCTTTTGGAGGGAAAGTTTTTCGGAGAAAATACTTTGGAAAAAGCGCGCTTTTATGCTTTTGGCGCAGTTGAATCAAGCAGCATGGAAGCCGCCGCCCCAATGCGCAAATAAGAATCAGAACTCGCAGTTCATCGGCGTGCGCGCATACGGAATGACATCACGGATGTTGTCAACGCCCGTGAGGTAAATCAGCAGACGCTCGAAGCCCATGCCGAAGCCGGAGTGCGTGCAGCCACCGAACTTGCGCAGGTTCACATACCAGTACATCGCGTCCTTGGAGATGTGCAGCGCGTCCATGCGCTCCGTCAGCTTGTCCAAGCGGGTTTCACGCTGGGAGCCGCCCATCAATTCGCCCGCGCCCGGCACAAGCAGGTCAACCGCCGCGACCGTCTTGCCGTCGTCGTTCTGATACATATAGAACGCCTTGATGTCCTTAGGCCAGTCATAGACGAACACCGGGCTATGGAAGTATTCCTCGGTCAGGTACTTTTCATGCTCCTTGGCGGTGTCTTCGCCATACTTCGGCTCGAACTGGAAGCGATCCTTCACCTTGCGCAGAATCGTGATGGCTTCCTCGTGGGTGATGCGCGCCGCACCCGTCACGGCGAGGTGATTCAGCTTGTCCAGCAGTCCGCCGCCAGTGAACTTGTCAAGGAACTCCAGCTCATCCGAGCACTTCTCCAGCACCGTCTTGACGAGGTACTTCAGGAAGTCCTCTTCAATGTCCATCAGCTGATGAATATCGCAGAACGCGATTTCCGGCTCAATCATCCAGAATTCAGCGGCGTGGGTCTTGGTGTTGCTGTTTTCGGCGCGGAAAGTCGGGCCGAAGGTGTACACTTTGGAGAACGCCATCGCGAACGTCTCGGCTTCGAGCTGACCCGTCACGGCGAGGGAGGTGGGCTTGCCGAAGAAATCGTTGCTGCCGTCCTTCTGCTCCGACGGCGGCAGCGTCGTCACGGTGAAGGTGTTGCCCGCTCCCTCGGCGTCGTTGGCAGTAATCAGCGGCGTATGCACATAGAGGTAGCCGCGGTCTTGGAAGTAGGTATGAATGGCCATGCTTGCGACGCTGCGAACGCGGAAAACCGCCTGAAACAGGCGCGTACGCGGGCGCAGATACGCGATTTCGCGCAGATACTCCACGCTGTGGCGCTTCGGCTGAAGCGGGTAATCCTCCGGGCAGTCGCCTTCGAGGTGGATGGCAATCGCCTGCACTTCGGGGGTCGTCGGATCTTTGTAAGACGGCACGACCTTGCCCGTCACGGTAATCGCCGCGCCGACATGCAGGGCCTGAATCGCCGCATAGTCTTCGATGGTATTATCGTAGACCACCTGCGGGTTCTTGAAGCAGGTGCCATCGAAAAAGTCGATGAAACCCATGTTCTTCTGCTTGCGGTGATTGCGAATCCAGCCCTGCAGCATCACCGTCTGTCCCTGCAATTCATTCAGGCGCTCTTTCAGTTCGCGCGTCGTCAATACGTTCATTGGTCTTCCTTCTTTCTGATTCCCCATCGTCATCTGTTGGGGAACAACTTCGTTCCTATCATATCACAAACTTGTTTTTCATGCAACCGCAGGGATTTCGCGCCTGCGGGCGCGACCAAAGGGCAATAAAAACAGACGAATGTCTGCGGTCGCCCTTTGGAAACCTTCGGTGCCCTCCCATGTTAGTTAATTTGTATTGGAAGTTTTTTAGTTAGTGTGCCTTTCGTTCCCCCTAAGTAACAATACAAACCAAGTAACAGGAGTGGCGACGGGCGAAGGGGTCAAGGGGGCGACCGCAAAGCCCCCTTGTCGCGCCCGCAGGCGCGATTCCCCCTGCCGCGATAAAAATCAATCACAAAAGTGCTTCCTGCGAAGCGAGGGCGACCGCAAAGCCCTCAGAAATTCTTCGGACGCGGACGCACATCCCCCAGCCGACGATCCACCTCGCGCAGAATCGCCCTTGTGCTGCCGTAGGTCAGCAGACGAAGCGCCTCCCGCAGGGGCAAAACCCGCACATCCAGCACCTGCGTCGGGTCAGCCAGCGGCGTCTGGTCGTGGTAGTGCGCCACAAACCAGCTCACCCGCTTCACATCGCCGCCCGCAATCGGGTATTCATCCACCATTACCGGCTGCATCGTGTGCAGAATCGCGCAGATGCCCGTTTCCTCCCAAACCTCGCGCAGCGCCGTCTCCGCCAGCGTTTCGCCGGGTTCTACATGCCCTTTGGGAAGCCCAAAGCTGCCGTTCTTCTCCATCACCAGCACATATTGCCGAACGCCGCCGTCCTCAGTGTACAGCACAGCTCCTGCGGATTCAATCAACGCCATGTGCTTTCTCCTCCACAGCTTCATCCAGCGCCTCTTTCAAGCGGTGGATACCCTCGGTGATGTTCCGGCGCGGACAGCCAATATTCACGCGCAGGAAGCCTTCGCCGCCCTCGCCGAAGAACGTGCCTTCCGTGAACTGCACGCCATGCTTCAGCGTCCGCGCCATCAGCTCCTCGCAGTTCATGCCGTATGCCCGCAGGTCAAGCCAACCCAGATACGTCGCCTCCATCGGGGTCAGCACGGCTTGGGGCAGTTCCTGCTTGACCAATGCCGTCAGGTGCTTCCGGTTGCCATCCAGATAGCGCATCAAGCCGTCCAGCCACGCGTCGCCGTATTCATACGCCGCGCGCGTCCCTTCCAGCGCGAACAGGTTGCCGCTGCGAACGCCCGCGCGTTCCATTTCGGTGTTGATTTTCGCCCGCACCGCTTCGTCCGGCACGAGCATCGCTGCCTGTTCCAGCCCCGCAAGGTTGAACGTCTTGCTGGCGGCGCACAGGGACAGTACGTTCTTCTGCGTGAGCGACAGCACCGGCACAAACTGCTCCGGCGCATAGACGAAATCCGCGTGAATCTCATCCGCAATCAGGTACGCGCCGTACCGTGCCAGCAGATCAATCAGCGCTTGCAGTTCCTCCCGCTTCCACGCGCGGGACACCGGGTTGTGCGGATTGCACAGCACCAGCGCCTTTGCGCCCGCTTGCAGCTGCTTCTCCACGGCATCCAAATCCATAGAGTAGCGACCCGTATCGTCGCGCTTGAGCGGCGCATCCATCAGCCTGCGCTCCGTTGCCTCCACCGAAAAGCGGAACGGCCCATACACCGGCGACTGAATCATCACCCCGTCGCCCGGCTTCGTCAGCGCCAGCAGGGCAAGCCGAATGCCCGTCACAACGCAGGGGATCATCATCACCCACTCGTCCTGAATCGTCAGATTGTGCCGGCGCTGCCAGAAGCTGCTCAGCGCACGGGTGTCGTCCGGCAGCACCAGCGTATAGCCGTATGTCGGATGCAGTGCGCGGACGGCAATTGCCTCCGCGACCTCCGGCGGGCTGGGGAAATCCATATCCGCGACCCATAGCGGCAGCACGCTTTCCTTCTCTGTGCCGTCCCACTTTTCGCAGCGTGTGCCGCGGCGGTCAAGTCCTGCGTCAAAATAGCTTTCGTCAAACGTGTGCATCAGCTGCTTCCTCCTGCGCTTCGTTTTCTTTCTTCAGCGGTTCTGTCGCCCGAAGCACCCAGAATCCGCCGGATTTGTCCACCTTGTCCACCTTGGCATACAGCGTTTTGAGGTACTTCATGCAGCTTTCCGCCCCCTGCTGCTTGCGAATGACCAGATACAGCGCGCCGCCGGGATTGAGCCGCGATGCCGCGTCGGCGAACATGCGGTAGATGACCGGCTTGCTGGCGCGAATCGGCGGATTGGTGATAATGAAGTCGAACGTGCGCTCCATCACCTCCGCCATGCCGTCGGATTCAAGGCATTCCGCCGTGATGCCGTTGCGCACCGCGTTGAAGCGGCACAGTTCCAGCGCACGGCGATTGACATCCACCATCGTGACATGCGCGGCGGGATACTTTTTCTTCACCGCCACGCCGATTGCGCCCCAGCCGCAGCCCAAATCCAGCACGTCGCCGTACACATCCGGCAGGGCATCCAGCAGCAGGCGTGTCCCGGTGTCCAGCTCGCCCTTGGAAAACACACCCGCGTCTGTCATGAAGTTCAGCCCATGCCCGCGATAGACAAACGAACACGGCACCTGCTTCGATTCACAGGTCGGGTCAGCGGTAAAATACTGTTCAGCCATGCTTTTCCTCCATCTGCGCGTCCCGGTAGAGGGCGGATGCTTCCGCTTCCGTCAGTTCGCGCCACTGCCCGCAGGGAAGCGCCTCGTCCAGCACCAATGACCCGAATGTCTCCCGGTGCAGGGTCAGCACTTCGCGCTCCACCGCCGCGAACATGCGCTTCACCTGATGGAATTTCCCTTCGTGGATGGTCACGCGCGCCTGATTGCCTGGCAGCGGCGTCAAATCGGCAGGCGCGGCTTCAAAGTCGCTCAGGGACAGCCCCGATGCGAACACCGCGACTTCCTTGTCGCCCACCGGCTTGTCCAGCGTCGCCAGATACGTTTTGTCCACATGCCGCGCGGGGGCTAACAGGCGGTGGTTCAATTCACCGTCCGTCGTCAGCAGCAGCAGCCCTGTCGTGTCCTTGTCCAGCCGCCCGACGGGCATACAGCCAATCGCGGCATATTCCGGCGGAAGCAAGTCCATCACCGTCGGCTGCTTCTTGTCGCGCGCGGCGGTCAGCAGTCCGGCGGGCTTATGCAGCATCACATGGCGGGTCAAGCGGGTGTCCAGCTTTTCGCCGTTCAGCAGGATTTCGGCATCCTCCGCCACCTGCGCGGACGGGTCGCGCTGCACGTCCCCATTCACGCGGACGCGCCCGCCGCGAATTGTCTTCTGCATTTCCGACCGGCTTCCCTTGCCCAGCGTTACCAGCATTCGGTCAAGCCGCAGCATCTTCCTGCTCCTTCTCGTCCTTCACGCCGCGCAGGAAAATCGCCGGCAGCAGCGAACGCATGGGATTCGTCACCAGCATCAGTACCGCAGATGCCGCCGTCACCGCCAGCAGCCACTTCGGGGGCATCAGTGCAGACATGTTCGGCACAGCCATCAGGTTGTTGAACCACTCTGTCGTGAACTGCACGGCGGACACGCCGATGACTGCAATCAGCGCGACCACGCAAATCGCCACTGGCAGCACGAACAGCATCCCGCTCAGCCACAAACCGACGATTTGCCAGCGCCGCCCCTTCACCAGCTTGCGGTCGTTCAGTGCGCAGGCGTGCCGCGTACCGCTGTGGAACATCACCCCAAAAAGCGGGAACAGCAGCATCAGCATCATCAGCATAACATAGCGGATAATCCCCTGCCCGAAATCACCGCCGCCCAGCGAAGACAGATACCCCAGCGCTGTCAGGAAGTCCATGCCGGTCAGCGCGTACAGCAGCAGTCCCAGCATGACCGCAAACGGCAGCAGCCACAGCAGCATCAGTCCCGTCATCCGCAGCGAACGCGCAACCTTCTTCCAGTAGCCGTTCAGCGGCAGCATCGCCACCGTCGCCATCGGCGCACCGGAGAGGAAGAGCTGCATGGCTTCCGCCGTGCTTTGGCGCATCGGCAGGGCGATAAAAATCAGCATCAGCGGGCAGAGCAGCGCCAGCGGCCGCAGCGACGCGTTCAGCAGGAACAGCAGCGGGCACAAACACGCCGCCCAGACCGCCATCGTCATCCCCTGCGCGCGCAGCAGGTCGCCTTTGCCAGATTTGAACCGCGAAATGCTTTCCAGCATCGTTTTTTTGATCGTCATGTGGGTCATTCGACTCCTTTCGGCTTTGCGGGAAACAGTTCCCCCATTTTCATCGTTTATTATACAGGTTTTTGCCCGGTATTGCAATTGCTTTTTCTTTCCGATAGCGTCTGCCGTTGACTTTTGGCACGGGAAAGCGTATGATGAAGCAAAATTCAGTCAAGGAGGAAATTTCGATGAACGCGTCGTTCCACACAGGAAACCGCAAACGGCTCTATGAAGCCATGAAGCCCGCGTCGCTGCTGGTCATGTTCTCCGGTGAAGACGTGCGCAAGACCAATGACGAATATTATCCTTTTTATACCGACCGCAATTTCTACTACCTGACCGGGCTTGACCAGCACGAGCTTGTGCTGATGGCAGTGAAAGAGCCATCCGGAAATGTGCATGAACAGATTTACATTCTGCCGCCCGACCTGATGGCAGAGCGCTGGACGGGTGCGCGCCTGAAGCCCGCCGAGGTTGAGGCGCTGTCCGGCATTTCCGACGTTCGCTTTGTCGACCAGTTCCAGACGGATTTTCACGCGCTGGCGGCGGGCGGACACTACTCCCTGACCAGCGGGCAGATTGCGCAGGTGTATCTCGACCTGTTCCGCGTGTCGCCGCAGGACATTGACCGCCCGGCGCATCGGCTGCTGAAGCAGATTCAGGCGAATTACCCCTATCTGCAAGTCGAGAACGCGAACGCCATCCTGCGCCGTCTGCGGCTCATCAAGCAGCCCTGCGAAATCGACGCCATCCGCCAAGCGGAAAAGGTGACGGGCGAGGGCATCATGGCGATGATGAAGGCGAGCCGTCCGGGGATGTACGAATATCAGTACAAGGCGGAATTTGACTACGCGCTGACCCAGCACGGCCCGCAGGGGCCCGCGTTCCCGTCCATCATCAGCGCGGGGAAGAACAACTTCTGCATCCACTATTATTCCTATCGCGGACAGGCGCATGACGGCGACATGGTGCTCAACGACGTCGGCGCGCAGCATGACAGCCTGATGACCGACGTCAGCCGCGGTTTTCCGTGCAACGGGCGCTTCTCGGACAAGCAGAAGCTGCTGTTCAACTGTGCGCTGCAAACGTCGAACCACATGTTCTCCATTGTCAAGCCGGGCTTTTCGATGGCGGAGGTGGATGCGACGATTCGCCGCTACAACGCGGCGCTGCTCTGCGACGCGGGCGTGCTGGACAAGCCGGAAAACATCGGGCGCTATATGTGGCACGGCGGCGCACACCATGTGGGCTACGACGTGCATGATGTTATCGAGCGTCCGCTGACGGTCAAACCGGGCATGGTGTTCTGCATCGACGTGGGCATCTACCACGAGGAATGGGGCATTGGCTTCCGCTTGGAGGACAACCTGCTGGTAACGGAAGATGGGTGCGAAAACCTCTCGGCAGCGATTCCGCGCACGGTCGAGGACATTGAGGCAGTCATGCGGAAGGGGTAAAATCCGCCTAATTGGTGAATCCTATAAAGTCGTTTTGCCACGAAAGCACACAGATGCTGCTTTCGCGGCATTTTTGCTGTATTGACTGTTTTGGAATAATCGTGCCGAAAAAAAGTGCGAAAATGGCGGGAAAACTTTCGTGAATTACTTGACAATCGCAATTCAGAAGGTTATACTTTTCATACGGATATTGTGATACGCTTTTCAAGCTGCACAAGCAAATTTGATGAGCGCACCACCAGAAAAAAAGGAGGATTTCTATCATGCGTAAGTTCCTTTCCCTGCTTCTTGCGCTGGTCATGGTGCTGTGCTGCATCCCCGCTGTGGCGGAGACGGCAGACGGCGTCTATGAAGGCACCGGCGCTGGTCTGAACGGCGCGATTAAGGTGTCCGTGACGGTCAGCGGCGGCAAAATCACCGAAGTGAAGGTCTTGGAGCATTCCGAGACGGCGGGCATCTCCGATCCTGCGATTGAGAAGATTCCTGCGGCGATCGTCGAAGCGCAGTCTGCGGACGTGGACATCGTTTCCGGCGCGACCTTTACCTCCAAGGGCATCATCGAGGCGGTGAAGAACGCCCTGAACCCCGACGAAGCAAAAGAAGCCACCATGCCTTTTGAGCAGCCGGACATTCTGGTCATCGGCGCGGGCATGGCAGGTCTGGCGACGGCTGCCCGTGCGGCTGAGCTGGGTCTGAACGTGCTGGTTGTCGATCAGGCTGCGACCTACGGCGGCTCTGCAAACGTTGCGGGCGGCACGCTGCTGGGCACCTGCACGCGGATGCAGAAGGAAGCCGGTATCGAGGACGACCCCGATCTGTGCTTCGCGGACTTCGTGCGTCTGGGCGGCGCTGGCAACTTCAACGAGGAAATTGCCCGCGAATTCGCTGAAATCAGCGGCGAAGCGGTGGACTGGCTGGACGATCTGGGCACCGACTTCGGCGACCGCGTCCCCTACTTCGGCGTGTATCAGCCGCTGAACGTGGCGCGCAACTACTCCGGCAAGGGCGGCGCTCGTGCGTTCGTCGTGTCGCTGTACGCGGAACTGGAAAAGTATTTCTCCACCAACGCTTACATGATGCTCAACACCTACGTCACCGGTCTTGTGACCAATGACGAGGGTGCGGTTATCGGCGCGAAGGCTCGTCTGGCGGACGGCACCGAAACCACCCTGCTGGCGCCCGCGACGGTGATCTGCACGGGCGGCTATGCCGGCAACGAAGAGCTGCTGAACAAGTACAACTTTGAAAACGTGCTGTCCACCTCTCCCGCGTGCGTGACCGGCGACGGCTATGCTTGGCTGGAAGAACTGGGCGCGCCGCTGACGAACATGGACTTCTGCACCGCGTATGCGGGCGGCATCCCGACCAGCGATGACTTCCGCTCCTTCGGCTACTTCAACGCCACCAACGGCGCGCTGTGGATTAACACCAACGGCGAGCGTATGGCGGACGAAACCGGCGCGGACTCCCATGTGAAGAGCGAAACGTGGGCGAATGCTCCCCACAACATCGTCTACACGGTCTTCTCCTCCGAAATGCTGATTCCGGACGCGAAGGTGTTCTCCACCGGCGCTTGGGGCAGCGTGAAGGAAGAGTTCGATCCCTATGTGGAATCCCTGATTGAAAAGGGTCTGGCTTGGAAGGCCGACACCATCGAAGAGCTGGCGGAAAAGGTTGGTCTGCCGGTGGATGCCTTCAAGGCGACCATCGCGGCTTACAACGACGGCTGCGCTAACGGCAACGATCCCTTCGGCCGCACCAAGCAGGAAGTCGCCATGGCGAACGGCCCGTTCTACGCGGTCAAGACCGTTCCCTATGTCATGATTACCTGCGGCGGCCCGATGATGACCAAGGACTGCGAAGTGCTGAACTCCGACGGTCTGGTGATTGAAGGCGTTTACATGGCTGGCGAAATCGTCGGCATGGCGAACGTCGGCGGTCGCAACTCTATCGGCGGTATGGGCCACGGCAACTGCCTTGTCTGGGGCAAGAAGGCTGCGGAAGTGATCGCGGCGAAGCTCGGCAAGTAATTTCTCTTTCCCCGTGCGGGTAACTGCACGGGGATTTTTCTGCCCTTTTTCAGGCATGGATGTTCTTTTGCAGCTGGTCTTTTTCGTTGCGGGGGGAATCGCGCCTGCGGGCGCGACAAGGGGGCAATGAAAACAGACGAAGTCTGCGGTCGCCCCCTTGACCCCTTCGCATTGCACACCCATGTTACTGGTCTTTTATCGCAGCAGAAAGGATTCCGCGCCTGCGGGCGCGATTCTTGCAACATGTGCCCCCGGAATACGGTAGCAGAGCTTTTTCATTGAAAATAGTATGAATTGGGCAAAATCTGCACGTTTTCTTGCAAGAATTGCGCCTGCAATCTCTTGACGAATCACGGCGAACGCGGTATACTACGAGTAGGTACACCCTGAATCAGAGTCATTAAGAGGAGGCTTTTCTGATGCAGAATATTCCCGTTGTGAAGCTGGGTCTGGTTGCGGTTTCCCGCGACTGTTTCCCGATTGCGCTGAGTGAAAAGCGCCGTGCCGCGATTGCGGAAAAGTGCGGCCAGAAGAAGCTCGACATCGTCGAAATCAAGACGACGGTGGAGAACGAGAAGGACATGCTCAAGGCGGTTGAGGAACTGAAGGCGAACGAGTGCAACGCGGCGGTCGTGTTCCTCGGCAACTTCGGCCCGGAAACCCCCGAAACGCTGATTGCAAAGAATTTCGACGGTCCGTGCATGTTTGTGGCAGCGGCGGAAGGCGACGGCGACATGATTAACGGCCGCGGCGACGCTTACTGCGGTATGCTGAACTGCTCCTACAATCTGGGTATGCGCCACCTGAAGGGCTACATCCCGGAATATCCCATCGGCACGGCGGATGAACTGGCGGACAAGATCGTGGAATTCATCCCGATTGCCCGCGCCATCATCGGCGTGAAGAACCTCAAGATCATCACCTTCGGCCCGCGTCCTCAGGACTTCTTCGCCTGCAATGCCCCGATTAAGGGTCTGTATGAGCTGGGCGTGGAAATCGAAGAGAACTCCGAGCTGGATCTGCTCGTCTCTTACAAGGAACATGCTGGCGACGCCCGCATCCCCGCTGTCTGCGAAGACATGGCGAAGGAAATGGGCGAGGGCAAGTATTATCCGGAGCTGTGCGAGCGCATGGCGCAGTTCGAGCTGACGCTGCTGGACTGGGCAGAGACCCACAAGGGCGCGCGCAAGTACGTTGTCTTTGCGGACAAGTGCTGGCCGGCGTTCCCGTCCCAGTTCGGCTTTGAACCCTGCTATGTCAACTCCCGTCTGGCCTCCCGCGGCATCCCGGTTGCCTGCGAAGTGGATATCTACGGCGCACTGAGCGAATACATCGGCGCGTGCGTGACCGGCGATGCTGTCACCCTGCTGGACATCAACAACTCCGTCCCGCAGTACATCTACGACGAGGACATCAAGGGCAAGTTCGATTACAAGCTGACGGACACCTTCATGGGCTTCCACTGCGGCAACACGCCGTCCTGCAAGATGTGCGACAACCGCGCGGTCAAGTACCAGCTGATTCAGCACCGCCTGCTGGAGCCCGCCGGCAGCGATCCGGACTTCACCCGCGGCACGCTGGAAGGCGACATCGCGCCCAGCCCCATCACGTTCTACCGCTTGCAGTGCGATTCTGACGGCGTGGTGCGCTCCTACATCGCGGAGGGCGAAGTGCTGCCCGTCGCGACCCGCTCCTTCGGCGGCATCGGCGTGTTCGCCATCAACGAAATGGGTCGCTTCTACCGTCATGTGCTGGTGCAGAAGCGCTATCCGCATCACGGTGCTGTGGCGTTCGACCACTGCGCAAAGCAGCTTTTCGAGGTCTTCAAGTACCTCGGCGTGCAGGACATCGCTTGGAATCAGCCGAAGTCCCTGCCCTATCCCACGGAAAATCCCTGGGCATAATCCCGAAACATCAAAGGGCACGGCTTGCAGCAATGCAGGTCGTGCCCTTTTTTCTTGATGCGAGATGATAAAGCCCCCGGAAGCAGCTGACAATTGCCACTTCCGGAGGCTTTTGCGTATCTGATTACATGATAACCTTGATTTCCGCACCGTCGGTCAGCACAGCGTCCGTCAGCACGCCGGAAACTTCCGTGCCGTTGACCAGCACCTGCTTCACGCCGCTCTCGTGGTGGGCGGTGTTATCCACCACAATGTGCAGCCGCTTGCCGCGGAAGGTCTTGTCCATCGTGAATCCGTCCCAAGACGCGGGAATCGCCGGGCTGATGACCAGTCCTTCGGGCGTCGGGCGCAGACCCAGAATACCCTCAACGCAGCCGACCATGACCGTCGATGCCGTGCCAGTCAGCCAATGCACATGCGCGCGGCCCGGCTGGGGCGTCTCATGACCCTCGATGAACTGCGTGTGGACATAGGGCTCCGCTTCACGCAGCTCCGCGCGGTCGTTGTAGGCGGCGGGGCAGCTCTCCGTGAAATACTGGAACGCGCGGTCGCCGTGACCCAGCAGGGCTTCCGCGAGAATCGCCCAGCCCTGAATCTGGCAGAAGATACCGCCGTTTTCCTTCGTCGTGGGATTGAACAGCAGCATGTTCGCGCCGTCGAAAGCGTGCTGCTTGTAGCAGGGCGCCATGATTTCCACACCGAAGGGCGTGTTCAGCTGCTCGAACGCGGTCTGCATGGCCTTTTCCGCCTGTTCAGGCGTTGCCAGACCGGAAATGACCGCCCAAGACTGCGGGTTGAGCCACATGGACGCTTCGGGATCGTTCTTGCTGCCGATGATGCTGCCCTGCTCGCTGTACCCGCGGCGGAAACGGTCATCCTCCCAGAAGTGCTGGTTGATGAGCGCCTTCTGTTCCTCCGCCTTCTGGCGCAGGTAGACGCGGTATTCGTCGTTCTCCGGCTTGTTGGGCATCAGTTCATCCAGCAGGCGCAGGGCGAGATACAGCTGCATGGCGACGAAGGAGGATTCGCCTGCCGCGCCCAGACGCAGGCAGTCGTTCCAATCCGCGTGCAGACCCGCCGGCATACCATGCGCGCCCAGATGATTCATGGAGAAGTCAATCGCGCGCTTCAGGTGATCAAGCACCGTGCCTTCGCCGTGCGTCGCATACGGAATGACCTCGTCCATAAACGCGGTATCGCCCGTTTCGGCGATGTACTTGTAGACGGTCGGGAACAGCCACAGCGCATCGTCTGCGCGATAATGCGGATGCCCCGTAGCGCGAACGTAGCTGTCGTCCTCCGGGGAATCCTCGTGCCCCGCGTTGTGGTTGAACTTCACCAGCGGCAGACCGCCGCCGTGATGCACTTGCGCGCTGAGCATGAAAACAAGGCGTTCCTTCGCCATCTTCGGGTCAAGGTGGATGATGCCCTGAATGTCCTGCACCGTGTCGCGGTAGCCCAGACCGTTGCGCTGACCGCAGTAGATGAGGGACGCCGCGCGGCTCCAGACAAACGTCGTGAAGCACTGGAAGGCATTCCAAGTGTTGATCATGCTGTTGAAATTCGCGTCGGGCGTGTTGACCGTCAAGCCGGAGAGCTCGCCGTGCCAGTAATCAACCAGCGCTTTCAGTTCGCCGTCCACCTTATCCGCGACGTTGGCATAGCTGTCCAGCAGCGCACGCGCCGCCTTTTCGCCCTTCTGCGCCAGCAGAAACGCAATCGTCTTCGTCTCGCCGGGCTGGAGCGTCAGCACCGTGTGCAGCGAACCGCAGGGGTTGCCATTGAAGTTGAGGGAATTGCCCAGGTCGCCATCCACAACGCCCTTGGGGTTAGAGAAGCGCCCCTGTCCGAGGAAGCGTTCGCGGCGGCCGGTGTAGCTCTTGACCGGGCTGCCTGCCAGACCGAAGAAGCGCTCGCGGCCGTTTTCGCCATCCGCATTCACGCCGCAGAACTGGTTGATATGCTCGATGATATGGTCACCGTGGAAGGTCGTTGTGGTGATAAACTGCGTATACTGGAGGTTGACCAAATCCTGCTCATAGTTGCTCTCAGTGGTCAGCTCGCAGTAAGAGAAAACGGAGATGGTGCGGGGCTTATCGGACTTGTTCGTCACCGCCACGCGCCAAACCTCGTGCGTCGCGCCCAGCGGCACATAGTACAGCGTCTTGCTCTCGATGCCGCTGTATGTGCTTTCGACCTCCGTGTAGCTCGTGCCGTGACGGGTGATGGTCTTGTACTGTTCCAGCGGCTTCTCCACCGGCCGCCACGTTGCCGACCAATAATCGCCCGTTTCGTCATCCCGCAGATAGACATAGCGCCCTGGCTCATCGAACTGGTTGAAGGTATAGCGCAGGATGCGTCCCGCCGCGCCGGACTTGACGAAGCTGTATCCGCCGGCGTTCTGGGTCACAATCGCGCCGTATTCCGGAGAGCCGAGGTAGTTCGCCCACGGCATGGGCGTACGCGGGTCGGTGATGACGTACTCGCGCGCAGCATCACTAAAGTAACCGAACTGCATAAGAGAAATCCTCCTTACGTAATTCATCGTCAGGGTTATCTCCGAAAACGTTTTCCCGGACAGGCGGAAATCCTCCTGCCCTTTCAAACGCTTCTATCCGTGCGTATTGTAGCATACTTTTCCTCTTCGCGCAAGGAGAGAATGCACACTTCGGAAACTTTTTTCCCGAAAAAGAGGGGGATAGATACGAATCCCTCTGCAATGAAAAAGACCAGCACCGAAAGAAAAACTTCTCCCATGCTGGTCGTCCGCGGAGCTGTTGGGGCGTTGCCCCAAGCCCCAGCAGGGACGCTGTCCCTACACCCTGCAAGGGGAAATGAAACGGGACGAAGTCCTCCCCTTGACCCCTCCGCGCAATTGAGTTGGTCGCTATCCCATGCTCTGCCCGCGTGTTTATCCTCTTTTGCCCTTACTCCGTGTAAACCGCACGCGCACCGCCGATATACGGCAGCCGCGAATACGCCATCACCAAATTCGCATGTCCCACATGGCTCGTCGAAATCCGCAGCGGCACTGCCACCGGACGAATGTGCATTCCCACCAGCGTATCGCCAATATCAATCGCCGCATCCGCCTGAATGCTCACCGCCAAGGCGGGTTTCTCCATCTTCTTCCACGCCGCCGCCGGTACACTGCCGCCCGCTTTCGGCTGCGGAATTGCGCGCACCTGCGTCAGTCCCAGTTCCTTCAGCATCGCCTTCTCCACCACAATTCCGCGGTTCAGGTGCTCGCAGCACTGGAACGCCGCATGAACGCCGTGCCCCTTGCACGCCGCCAGCATCGCTTCCGCCACAATCTCGCCTAATTCCGGCACACTGCCCTTGCCAATGCGCGCGCCCGTAATCTCGCTCGTCGAACAGCCCAGCACAATCACGCTGCCGCTCTCCAGATGCCCCGCATCCATCAGCGCACCAACGGATTCATCCAAAATGCGGTTGATTTCCGCGCGTAAAGTTTCCCTCTGTGCCTCGTCAAACATGTTCAAGCCCTCCCTGTTCTTTCTGCGCTGATTCCTGCTGGAATGGGGTCTTCTGGCGGAGCATTTCCAGCGCATTGCCTGCGCCGATAACCGCCAAGCGCCCCAGCAGGTTCGCAATCATCCGCGCCGTTTCAATGTCGATTTGTTCCCGCACACCGCGAATCGCCGTCACTCCCGCGTGGACATCCTTGCGCATTTCCTTCCAATTGATGCGCTGCGTCGATGCCAGCAGGTCGAAGATAGCATCCACGAACTTGCGGCGCTGCTCGCGGGTACACTGTGCCAGCCACTGGTGCACCGTCTGGTTGACCAGAACGCTGCCCTTGTCCAGATCCTCGGCATAGCAGAAATCCTTGCCCCGCACTTCCCACGAGAACGGGTCGTGCTGCATGATGCCGTTGTTGTCCGACATGACGACACGATGCACCGGGTGCGCCGCCATCAGCAGCCCCACGACCGCAAACTGCGGCACATAGGCAATGATGCGGCTCGCCACGGCGGCGTATCCGTCGGACGCGGCGGTTTCGTCATCCACACCCGGCCCGTCGAAGCTGACGACGCGGCGGATGCGCCCCTGCAAGTCCGCCTTGGTGTGCGCGGCGGCATACACGGCGAGGTTTCCGCCTTTGCTGTGACCCGTCACGATGACGTCGCCCGCATCCTGCATCAGGTGGTGTTCGAGATACTTTTGCGCCGCCGCCTGCGCCGGAACAGGGCTTTCAAACGACATAGCGAAATCCTCCCGCCAGCCGGTCAGACTGCCGTCCGTGCCGCGGAAGGCAATAATATGCGTTTCGTCGGGCAAGTCCACCGTCATGGCGGCGAACTGGATTTCGTCATTGAGGACGGACACTGCGTCGCGCACCGTCAATGCCCCAAAGCGGCTGCTTTTCGCGATTTGCTGAAGCAGTCGGCGGCACTCGCCCCGGAAATGGTCGTCCGGGTCATCGGGCGGAACAGAGTTCGCGCACTGGGCGAAGACTTGCGTTTCCGCGGGCAGGTCGATGTAAGACAGTGCCGCCATCACGAGGGTATCAAGGTCATTGGCGGGGTCAGCGGCGAAGGGAAGATCGCCGCGCCAAGTGATGTAATCGGGCAAGTAGGACATTGCTTTGCCACCTCCCAAAGCGGATGAAGATTTTTTCTGTATTGTTGTTCCTTTCGTTTGGGGTTCTAAGAGCAGTTCTTCTTTCATGCAGGGGGGATGCGCCTGCGGGCGCACCAAAGGGCAAGAAAAACAGACGAAGTCTGCGATCGCCCTTTGGAAACCTTCGGTGCCGCAACTTTTGGGGGTTCCTGTTTATTGGTTGATAGTGCTGCATGGGGAGCGAAAGGCACACTAACTAAAAATGTTACGACAGCACTCAATAAACTTAGATGGGATGCGAAGCAGTCCAGAGGGCGATCGCAAAGCCCTCTGGTCGCTCCCGCAGGAGCGAAATCCCCGCATAACCACGCGGACACTGCATGAGCGTGTCACCACCTCAATCGCGCGGAAGGGTCAAGGGAGGAACTCCCTTGCTTACTTCAGCTCCCCGCTGGCTTTCATGGCTTCGTATTGCTCCATCGAAATCAGACAGCGGCGGGGTTTCGCGCCGTCCTTCGCGGAGATGATGCCGCGCTGCTCCATTTCGTCTACCAAGCGCCCAGCGCGCGCGTAACCCAGTTTCAGGCGGCGCTGAATCAGGCTCGTCGAGACTTCACGGTCGCGTACCGCCATTTCCACGCACTGCGAGAAGAGGTCGCGGTCAGCGGAGGAGTATTCGTCCACCGTCGAATTCGCATCTGGATCGTCCTCGTCGCCGTCGTTGCCCATGTTCGCCAAGCGGTCGAGTTCATCCAGCACGCCGCTGTCGTAGTTCGCCGGCGAATACTGGCGGATGAAGTCCGTAATGCCGTTCACTTCGTCATCGGTCAGGAAGCAGCCCTGCACGCGGATGGGGGTGAATTCACCCATCGGCATATACAGCATGTCGCCGTAACCAAGCAGCTGTTCCGCGCCGTTGCGGTCAAGAATCGTTCGGCTGTCCACGTTCGAGGACACCTTGAAGGCGATTCGGCTGGGGATGTTCGCCTTAATCAAGCCCGTGATAACATCCACCGACGGGCGCTGCGTCGCGACGACCAGATGAATGCCTGCCGCGCGCGCCAGCTGCGCCAGACGGCAAATGCGCTCTTCGACTTCCTTCTTGCAGGTCATCATCAAATCCGCCAATTCGTCGATAACAATCACAATGCGCGGCATCGGCTCTTCGTCCTCATCCAGCGCTTCGTTGTAGCCGTCGATGGCGCGGACGCCTTTTTCCTGGAACTTGTTGTAGCGGTCCATCATTTCCCCAACTGCCCACGCCAGCGCGCCGCTCGCCTTGTGCGGGTCGGACACGACCGGAATCAGCAGGTGCGGAATGCCGTTGTAGCACTGCAGTTCAACCACCTTCGGGTCAACAAGAATCATGCGGACTTCCTTGGGCGAACAGCGGTACAAAAGCGAATTGATGATTGTGTTGATGCACACGGATTTACCGGAACCCGTCGCGCCTGCAATCAGCAGGTGCGGCATTTTCGCGAGGTTGCACAGGATTGGCGCGCCCGCGATGTCCTTGCCCAGCGCGACGGTCAGCGGGCCTTTCGCCTTGTGCATCACGTCAGATTGCAGCACTTCCTTGAGCGTAACCGTCGTGCGCGTGCTGTTGGGCACTTCCACGCCCACCAGCGCCTTGCCCGGAATCGGCGCTTCAATTCGCACGGACTTGACTGCCATGTTCATCGCGATATTGTGGTTCAGGTTCGTCACCTTATTGACCTTGATGCCGGGGGCGATTTCCAGTTCAAAGCGCGAAATTGCCGGACCGTGGGTGATGTGGCGCACCTTCGCGGGGATGCGGAAGGACTTGAGCGTCTCTTCCAGCCGCTGCGTGCGCAGTTCGTCCTCCTCCGCGTTGACTCCCTGCTGACCCAGCGGATCGCGCAGAAGCATCATCGGCGGATAGGTGTACGGCACTTCAGGATTGAAGGTGGATGTGGCGGATGCGCCCGTTGCGCTCGGCCCGCCGGACGGTGCTTCCGTCGTTGCCTTTGCGACCTGAATGCCCGGCTGAACCGCTGCGGGGATGTTCTCCGGCTGCTGCAAAGCGACGGGAACGTTCGTCGTGCCGCTGCTGACCGGCTGCGCGGGCAGGTTCAAATCCGGCTGCCACGCGCCTGCCGGGCGTTCCTGCGTCAGCACGGGCGCAACCACCTTCTTCGGCGCATCCTCCGGCTCTTCCCACGGCGGGCGGTCATCCAGTTCCGCCGGGAAATCCGCGTCATCGTCGAACACTTCGTCCGCGGACATGGCTTCGGGCAAATCCGCAGGCGTTTCTTCCGGGGCTTCCGGCAGAATTTCCCCCTGCATCTCCTGCGTTTCCTGCGGCGCATCTACCGCCATTGTCGGCTTGGTCGGCATTGTGGGCTGCGTCCACTGCATCATCGGCGGATTCTGCTCCGTCTCCGGCACAGCGTCCGCCGTTTGCTGCATCGGCGCGGGCTGCGCGGGCATGTCATTCCAGCTGTATGTCGCCGGATCCCCAACGCCGCTGGGCGCGGGCTGCTTCGGCTGCTCGTAGGTCGGAATCTGCGGCGGTTCTGCCGCAGCCTGCCCCATCGGGTACGTCGGCTGCGTAAACGGCTGCGAGTCACTCCATGCGGATTTCCGGCGCGGCGTTGTCCAATCATCTGCAAAGCCGGTCTGTCCCAGTTCCTCCGCCGACGGCGCAAAACCAATCTTGTTGTTCTTCCGGCTCGTTACGGGCTGAACAGGCTTGCCCTGCGGCATCGGCTGCTTCCGCACCGGCGGATTCTGCGGCATCACGGGCTGCACAGGGGCATTCGGATACTGCGTATACGGGCTGACGACGCGCCCCTTCTCCGTACCGGGACGGGCGTAGGGCGACGGGGTATTCTGCGTATAAGCCGCGTTCGCCGCATTCCCTTGGCGAATCCGCTCCTGTTCTTCCGCCAGCTGCCGCTGACGTTCCTGCTCCTGACGGCGTGCTTCCTCCGCCGCTGCTTCTTCCGCGCGCTTCGCCTGCTTCTCGCGCAATTGCACGAGCTTCTCGCCCGTCCAGCCATACAGGCGGCGGAACAGCGACCAGCCACCTACCAGAACATCCACCGCCATCAGCAGACCAAGTATGACTGCCCCCAGCCCTGCGCCAAAGAACTTCCACAGCGGCCACGCAAGCAGCATACCGACCATGCCGCCGCCGTAGCCCTTCATGCCGTACGTCATGCTGCGGGACATCATGCCGCTGAACGCGTCCGACCCGGTTTTTTGGGCGATATAGTCCAGCAGGGGGAATTGTCCTTCCGACGATGTTACGAACGTCATCAGCGACACAAAGCCGCTGAGCAGCACAACGAGAATCGCATAGCTTGCCACATATCGCCGGCTGACTTTGCGCGTCGTGGAAATCAGCAGCGCCACGCCAGCGGCAATCAGCGCGAAGGTCATCAGCAGCGTCATCGACCCGAACATGGAGGACGAAAATTGCCGCAGATACCGGAACACCTCATGCTGCAAGCCGAATCCCGCGCCAAGCAGCGTCAGAATGCCCGTCGCCAGCAGCAATATGCCCACCATCAGGCACGCCGCCAGCGAATCCGCCTCATACCGTGGCATTCGCTTCTGCTTCGCCGTCCTCCCCGTTCGGTTCGTCTTGCCATTCTTCTTACTCTGCGCCATTTCGGCCTCCTACTATTTCTCTATCTGTAATACGAGGGAACGCAAGGGGCGCTGCCCCTTGACCCTTCCGCGCGATTGAATTGTGCGCACTTTCATACTACTTTCGCGTGTTTATACAGGGGTTCGCCACTGCGGTGGCGACCAGAGGGCTTTGCGGTCGCCCTCTGGACTGCTTCGCGTCCCCATCTAAGTTTATTGCGCGCTATCGCAACATTTTTAGTTGGTGTGCCTTTCGTTCCTTATGCAGCATTATCAACCAACAAACATGAAACCCCAAAAGTGGCAGCGCCGAAGGTTTCCAAAGGGCGATCGCAGACTTCGCCTGTTTTCATCGCCCTTTGGTCGCCTCCGCAGAGGCGAAACCCCTGCAAGCAAAAAGCCATTTTAGGAGAAAAGTCAGTTTTCTCCCCCATTCTCCGCCTGCATCAGCATCACCGTCCGCAGAACGCCATCCTCATCCGCGTGCAGACACAGCGTTGCATTGCTCCACCACGCATAATAATCCGTCTGCCCCGCGCATAAGCGCCGCAGTTCCGCGGATTCCGCGGATACCGATACTGTCCGCGTCGGTTCGCCCAGTGCCTGCCGCCATTCGTCCTGCGTCGTGCTGCCCGTCACCAGCCCCAGCAGCATCAGCCTGTCCGCCCGGATGCTCTGCGCGACGCTGCTGTCCAGCTTCCGCGTCAGATTGTCCGTCAGGATGTACACATTTCGGAATGCGCCGTCTTCCAGCGAAATCATCCGCTGATCGCCCGCCAAATCCGGGTCGTTCAGCAGCTGATAGGTGTCTATCAGCCCCTGCACATTGTCGCCCAGCGCTACCGGAATGCTCGGAAACGCACCGCCGGACAACGCAGCCGTCAACGTTTCCTTCGCATCCGCCACCAGCTTCAGGTGCTTGCCCACGCCAAGGCGCGTCAGCACGCTGTCCTCTGATAAGTCCAGCACATCAGCCAGTTCGCTCCACAGGAACGTAATCGTCCCTGCGCGCTCCGAAAGCGTCTCGAACCGCCGAATCGGGTAATGCAGCGTTAAGCCGTATTCCGTCAGCGAAAACACATCCGGCAAGGGCAGCAGCTCCGCCGCCGCAAGGTGCGCGCTCATGTCCGGCAGAATCTCATCCGCGATGGTCTCCTCCATCATCGCACGCGCTTCGTCCGCGTCGGTGAACAGGTCGTCAAAGGTGATTTCCTGCCCTGTGCGCAGGTCGATATTGACCGCCGCCCATTCCTGTGTCGCGCGTTCCGTTTCCAGCGCCCCGCTGGAGAGAATCGCGACGCTCAGCACATCATCCGCCAGCGCCGCTGAATATGTCACCGTCAGCGGCACAGGCGAGGACATCAGCACTGCCATACGGCTCAATCGGTTCTCGATTTTCCCGGCTTGCAAAATCGCGTCATTCACCTGCTGCTGGATGTTCTCGTCCGCCATCCCGGTGATTTCCGGATATTTGACGCTGTTATTGCCCAGCGTCAGCCCTTTTTCAGTGATTTGCGGGACATTTTCCATCGTTTCCGGCGCAGCAGGGGTGTTCGTCGCCTGCGGGACTTCCACCGGCGTAAATTCCGCCATACACGGCGCTGCGGACAGCGCCGCCGCCAGCAGGAACGCTGCCATTCGTGCACTTCGTTTCATGGGCAAAAAACCTCCTTGTGTGACAGTTTCTCGGCGGGAACGCTGACAGCTGAATCCATCAGAGTTTCCCTCTATCTAACGATTTCACGCAAGGTTTCCTTGCATCGGGTCTCCGCTTCGGGGGAAAGGGTATCCCTTTCCAATATACTATTATAGCACATTTTCCGCCGGATTTGTCTCCCATCAGGAGATTTTTCTGCATCATTGAAAAAAGATGCCAACGTCTTCCATAGTGGAAAACCATTGGCATCCCTATTTGTCACAGCTTCGCCACGCGCTCCAGCCGGGGTGTAATCAGCAGGCACAGCATCCCAATCAGCACGCCCGCGATGCCCTGCACCACATTCGGGCCAATCGCCGCGGCTGCCGATGCAACGCCGTACAGCGCCCATTCCAGCAGGAAGTACCCCAGCACCATCACCGCTTCTGCAAGCAGGAACGACAGCATCGCCAGCAGCGGCTGATCCTTCCGGCAGAGCTTCCATGCCACCAGCGCCACCAAGCCCTTGATGAGGAACGTCGGCAGCACATAGACCATATAGCCGCCGATGAGGTCAGAGAGCATCGACCCGACCGCCGCCGCCGGAATCCCCAGCGGGCCAAGCAGCAGCACGGACAGGAAGATGGCGCCGTCGCCGAGGTGGACATAGCCGCCCGTCACCGGCACGGGAATCTTCGGGAAGTAGGTCATCACGAACACCAGCGCCGCCATCACGCCGCACAGCGTCAGCTTTTGCACATTCAACTTCTTCATAGGCAGATTGCCCCTTTATGCAGTTATGCGGTTTATTTCACGATGCTGCGGAAGCGCCGGGTCAACCCCAGCGGGCAGCACAGAATCCACGAGGTCACCGCGCCCACACCTGCCTGCAGGCACTGGAACGGCAGCTTCATGATGGCATATTCCGGCGTGCTGTACACAAACGCGCGCCCCAGCGTGTAGCCCACCACCATGACAATCGCGCCCGCCAGCACCGCAATCGCGCAGGCAAGCGGCTGCTTCATGCGCAGCTTCCGGCAGAGCAGGGAGATAACGAGCGCCTGCAAGCCGTGCGTAATAAGCGACACGAACATCGGCGCGGGATAGAACAGCAAATCACCCAGAAACGCACCCACGCCGCATGCGATAAACGCCGACAGCGGATCCATGAGCATCGCCGCCGTGTCAATCACGACGTCGTTAAAGTACAGGTGTCCACCCGGCACGGGGATGCTCAGCGCGCTCATGCTCAGCACAACCACCATCGCCATGAACAGCGCGGTCATGGTCAGCCACAGCACCGGCTTGCGGCGGCGCAGATCCTCAGGCTTCTCCCATTCCTTCGTCATGAGGATTCAGTCCTTTCGTTATGCGTTTTTTAGGGTAACACCGCACAAATGAGTTGGTCGGCTGGCGAATGGATTTTTTCGTCAGATGCAAATGCAAATTTCGAAGGTTTACTGGCGGTAAATCGAGGAATTTGCATGCCGCAGATGGCGGAAAAGGCATCGCCAGACGCGCCGCCGAATTGTGCGGTGGTGCCTTAGAAAAGCCCTTACGCGTCCGGCATTTCGCTCACGCGGCGGATGCCGTCGTCCACGCGGCGCAGGGTTTCCTCCTTGCCCAGCAGATAAGCGATTTCAATCGCGCCGCCGGGGGTGCTCTGCTGACCGGAGATGGCAATGCGCAGCGGCCACAGCGCCGTCGCGTTCTTCATGCCCGCCTCGGCAATCGCCGCCATCACGGTATCGTGGATGACCGGCTCTGTCCATTCGGTGATGCCGTCCAGCACCGGACGCAGCAGGTTCAGCGCCTTCAAGCAGGCTTCCTTGTTCGTCTTCGCCTTCTTGTTGATGTAGATGGCGCTGTCGTAGTCCGGCAGCTGCGCAAGGAAGCGCACCATGTCCGGCACGAGGTTGAATACCTCCGTGCGGCCCTGCATCAGCTCCGCAAGGCGCTTATAGTCCATCTTGCTGCTGTCGCCAAACACCTTGTCGAACCACGGCGTGACCATTTCCAGATACTTTTCCGGGGTCAGGCGGCGGATGTACTCGGCATTGAACCACGTCAGCTTCTTCACGTCGAAGATACCGGGCGCTTTGTTGATACGGTGGATGTCGAACGCCTCCACCAGTTCGTCAAGGGTGAAGAATTCGCGGTCGTCGCCGGGATTCCAGCCGACCAGCGCCAGATAATTGACGATGGCTTCGACCAGATAGCCCTTGTCCACATAGTCGGAGAAGTACGCGTCGCCGTCGCGCTTGGACAACTTATGCTGCGAATCGCGCATGACCGGCGGCATGTGGATATACTGCGGAATCTCCCAGCCGAACGCCTCATAGAGCAGGTTGTACTTCGGTGTCGAGGACAGGTACTCCATGCCGCGCATGACGTGAGTGATGCCCATCAAGTGGTCGTCGATGACGTTGGCGAAGTTGTAGGTCGGCATACCGTCCTGCTTAATCAGCACCATGTCGTCGAGCGTGTCATTCGGGAAGGTCATGTGGCCGAACACGAGGTCATCATAGCTGGTTTCGCCCGTCGTCGGCGCGTTTTGGCGGATGACATACGGCACGCCCGCATCCAGCTTGCGCTGAATTTCCTCCTGCGTCAGGTGCAGGCAGTGCTTGTCGTACTTGAACACTTCGCCCTTCGCTTCGCACGCCGCGCGGCGCTCTTCCAGCTCCTCCTTCGTGCAGAAGCAGTAGTAGGCATGACCCGTCTTGACCAGCTGCTGTGCATAGGGCAGGTACAAATCCTTGCGCTGAGACTGGATGTACGGGCCGACCGGGCCGCCCACGTCCGGGCCTTCGTCCCAGTTCATGCCGCAGCGGCGCAGCGTGTCGTAAATGACCTCCGTCGCGCCTTCCACAAAGCGCACCTGATCCGTATCCTCAATGCGCAGGATGAATTTGCCCCCGTTCTTCCGGGCAAACAAATACCCATACAGTGCCGCGCGCAGTCCGCCCAGATGCATAAAGCCCGTCGGCGACGGCGCAAATCGTGTACGCACTTCCTGATTCATTTTCTGATTCTCCTTAGTTCAATGATAAAAGGGAAACCGCAAGGGGCGTTGCCCCTTGACCCCACAAGGGAGTTCCTCCCTTGACCCTTTCACGCGATTGAGTTGAACGCTCTCTCATACTATGCCCGCGTGTTGATTTTTGGGGGGGAGACCAAGGGGCGTTGCCCCTTGACCCCAGCAGGGACGCTGTCCCTGCACCCTGCAAGGGAGTTCCTCCCTTGACCCTTTTTCGCGATTGGATTGAGCGCACTTTCATGCTGTGTCCGCGTGTTTATGCGGGGATTTCGCTCCTGCGGGAGCGACCAGAGGGCAATGAAAACAGACGAAGTCTGCGATCGCCCTCTGGGCTGCTTCGCCCGCCCTCCGGAAGTTACAATATGGTTATGTTTATTATTTAGTTAGTGAGCAATAGGTACACAAACTAAAAACTTTCAATAAGATTCAAGTAACTTAGAGGCGACCCGAAGGTTTCCAAAGGGCGATCGGAAAGCCCTTTGGTCGCCTCCGCAGAGGCGAAATCTCTGCGTTACTTAGCCGCCTTCGCAAAGGCATCCCGCAGCCCAACCGTGCGGTTGAACACCGGCAGCTCCGCCGTGGAATCCGGGTCCTTGCAGAAATAGCCCGTGCGCAGGAACTGCAGTGCCGTCCCCGGCGCGCATTCCTTCGCGTACGGCTCAATCACGCCGCGCACCACCGTCAGGCTATGCTGATTCAGCTTCTTCAGGAAGTCATAATCCGCGCGGGACAGATTCGCGTCCGCTTCCTCTGCCTCTTCGGTTTCTTCCGCATCCACCGCATCCTCGGCGGTCGGCTCGGTTTCGTCCTCCAGCGCGCTGTCATCCGCCAGCAGCGGATCGTAGAGGCGCGCCTCAAACGGCACAGCGTCCGCCGCGCTCACCCAATGCAGCGTCTTGCCCTTGATCTTGCGGTCAGCGCCCTCGCTGCCGGACAGGCTGTCCATGTCCACCGTGCAGTACACTTCGGTGACGTTGCCGTTCTCGTCCTTCTTGCAGCCCTCGCACTTGACGATGTACGCCCCGTTCAGGCGCACCTCGAAGCCGGGGTACATGCGCTGGAACTTCTTCGCAGGCACTTCCATGAAGTCCTCCTGCTCAATGTACAGCTCTTTGCCGAACGTGACTGTGTGGCTGCCCATTTCGGGGTGCTTCGGGTGATTTTCGACCGTCAGCGTGAGCGTCTTGCCATCATCCCAGTTCGTCAGCACCACCTTGAGCGGATACAGCACCGCCATCACGCGCGCCGCTTTTTCACCCAAATCGTCGCGGATGCAGGCATCCAGCAGCGCGGTATCCACGGTGGAATCCGCCTTGCTCAAGCCGATGCGGCTGACGAAATCGCGAATCGCAGCGGCAGTGCAGCCGCGGCGGCGCAGACCTGACAGCGTGGGCATACGCGGGTCATCCCAGCCTTTGACGTAGCCGCCCATGACCAGCGCGCGCAGCTTGCGTTTGCTCATCACGGTGCGGGTCATGTTCAGGCGAGCGAACTCAATCTGGCGAGGACGTGCCGGCAGCATGGACTGGCTGTGCTCCACCACCCAGTCATACAGCGGGCGGTGAATTTCGTATTCCAGCGAGCAGAGGGAGTGGCTGATGCCTTCCAGCGCATCGCCAATCGGGTGCGCAAAGTCGTACATCGGGTAGATGCACCACTTCTTGCCCGTGCGCCAGTGCTCCTTGTAGAGGATGCGGTACATGGTGGGGTCGCGCATAACGATGTTGGGCGACGCCATGTCAATCTTGGCACGCAGAGTGTACTGCCCCTCGGCAAATTCGCCCGCGCGCATCCGGCGGAACAGATCAAGGCTCTCTTCGGCGGGACGGTCGCGCCACGGCGAATTCTTGCCGGGCTTGGTCAGCGTGCCGCGGTATTCGCGCATCTGCTCCTTGTTCAGCTCGTCCACATACGCCAGGCCGCGCCGAATCCAGTCCTCCGCGATTTCGTAGCACCTATCGTAATAATCAGAAGCGTAATACAGGCCGCCCGTCCAGTCAAAACCCAGCCAGTGAATGTCGTTCTTGATGGCTTCGACAAACTCGGTGTCTTCCTTCGCGGGGTTCGTATCGTCAAAGCGCAGGTTGCACTTGCCGCCGAATTTCTCCGCCGTCAGGAAGTCCGTAATCAGCGCCTTGCAATGGCCAATGTGCATATAGCCGTTGGGTTCGGGAGGAAACCGCGTATGCACTTGCGTGTAGCGACCATCCTTCAAATCCTGTTCGACGGCCTCCCAGACAAAATTACTGCGAGTCGTTGCTTCTTCCATAGAATCGTTTCCTCCTTCTCCATTCTATACCATTTCCAGAATCAAAAAGGCGCAAGCAGACGGCGCGGGCGAATCTGGAAGTAGTATCACCCGAGAAAATATGATACCGGGTATTGCACCATTATAACGGCATTCCCCCGAAATTACAAGGGTTCGCGGAAAAAATCGAGTATTTTGCTGGGGTTTCGCCGGAATCATACCTGAATTTGATTTTTCCCAGCCGCATTTTTTCCTTTTCTTCACCTGTACAGCAGAAAAACTTGCATTCCCCCGCATTCTGTGCTATATTGACGCGGAATCCAATAAGTTAATCGGAGTGAACTGCCATGCCGAATTTTTCGCTTTCTGACGCGGTGTTTGAAAATGCCGCTGCCAAGTACCCGACTCCCTTCCACCTCTACGACGAAGCCGGAATCCGCCGCAATGCCCGCACGCTGAAACAGGCGTTTGCATGGTGCGAAGATTTTGAGGAATATTTCGCCATCAAGGCGCTGCCGAACCCCGCTATCCTCCGCATTCTGAAGGAAGAGGGCTGCGGCGTGGACTGCTCCAGCGACACGGAATTGATGCTCGCGGACGCCTGCGGATTCTCCGGGCGGGACATCATGTTCTCTGCCAACGCCATGCCCTACTATGAGTTCGACGATGCCCGCCGTCTCGGCGCGTTCGTCAACCTCGACGACATTACCCACATTGACATTCTCCGTCAGCACGGCGGCATTCCCGAAACCATCTGCTGCCGCTATAACCCCGGCGGAGACTTCAAAATCGGCAACGAAATCATGGGCAATCCGGGCGACGCGAAGTACGGCTTCACCTATGCCCAATTGCAGGAGGGCTTGAAGCGCCTGAAAGAACTTGGCGCAAAGCGCTTCGGGCTGCACGCTTTCCTGTCCTCCAACAACACTGACGACAACTACTACCCCGCGCTGGCGAAGATTCTCTTCACCTGCGGCCGCGACCTCGCCGCCGAAACCGGCTTGGAGCTGGCGTTCATCAACCTCTCCGGCGGCATCGGCATCCCCTACCGCCCCGACCAGCCCGCGACAGATGTACTCGCTGTCGGCGAAGGCGTCCGCAAGGTATACGAGGAAATCTTCCCGAACGGCAGCGTCGCGCTGAAAACCGAACTCGGCCGCTGGATGACCGGCAACATGGGCTGGCTTGTCACGCGCGTGATTCACGAGAAGCACACCTACAAGGACTACATCGGCGTGGATGCCTGCGCCGCGAACCTCATGCGCCCCGCGATGTACGGCGCGTACCACCACATCACCGTCTGCGGGAAGGAAAGCCTGCCGCATGACCACATCTATGACGTCGTCGGCAGTCTGTGCGAAAATAACGACAAGTTCGCCATCGACCGCGCCCTGCCGGAAATCAAGATCGGTGACCTGCTGGTGATTCATGACACCGGTGCGCACGGTCATGCGATGGGGTATAATTATAATGGGCGGCTGCGGTCGGCAGAGGTGCTGTACACGCAGGAGGGCGGCTATAAGCTGATTCGCCGTGCCGAAACGCCGCAGGATTATTTTGCGACGCTGGATATGGATGAATGCGCGGCGAAACTGGGCTTGACACCGAAAAAATAAACACGCGGAAGCAGTATGGGAGTGAAACCAACTCAATCGCGCGGAGGGGTCAAGGGGGGATCCCCCCTTGCGGAGTCCAGAGGCAGCGCCTCTGGTGGGGTTTGGGGCAACGCCCCAACCGTTCCTCGGACGCTCAACTCCAAGGAAGCCGCCAACAAGGCGCAGACAGCGAAGCGTCCCTGCCAGTAATACTATTTCCAGATGAAAATGCGCCAAGATGCGCCGCGAATTTTTCATTCTGGCTAACGTGAATGAAACGCAGCGTAGCAGCGCTACGCTAAGTGGAATGAGCGGACGCCAGAAGGGAAAAGGCGCAAGCAGATGGCGCAGGTGAATCTGGAAATAGTATAACTTCGCGCGTCCTCAGACGCGCCCCCAAGCCACTCTTTCCATCACCTATGCTGTGTCGCGCCAGATGGGCGCGACCAAATAGCCTGATAACCGCATATCACCGCAACACAAAACGGGCAGGACGCATCACACACGTCCTGCCCGTTCTTCATGTATTACTTCGCCAGCTGGTTGACCGCATCGACAACCGCCTGAGAGGTCAGCGTCGCGCCCGTCACCGCGTCGATGTCCACGCCCAGCGTCAGCGGCGCACTCTTGCCGATGAACTGGCTCGTGAACGCTTCATCGGCACACTTGCCGCCCAGCGCGTAGAATTCGCCGGAAGCATCCACCGTCAGCGCCGTGATGACATGATTCTTGTCAATTTCCACCGTCACGGCCACGCCCTCGTGCCAGCCCTTGACCTTCGTGGTCAGCACCTTCGCGGGCGCTTCCGCATACAGGCTGTTCACCGCGTCTACAACCGCCTGAGACGTAATCGTCGCGCTTGCCACCGCGTCAATGCCTTCACCCAGCGTCAGCGGCGCGCTCTTGCCGATGAACTGCGCCGTGAACGCTTCCTCCGCGCACTTCTGACCCAGACCCGCCGTCTGCGTGGACGCATCCACCGTCAGGGAGGTAATCACGCCGTTTTCGTCCGTCACGTTCACCGTGATTTCGTTGCCATCGTAGCCCGCAGCCGTTGCCGTCTTAACTTCCGCAGTCTGCACAGCGGGTTCTTCCGTCGCAGCAGGTGCTTCCGTCGGCTCTTCCACAGGTTCAGCCGCTGCATACAGGCTGTTCACCGCGTCTACAACCGCCTGAGACGTAATCGTTGCGCTTGCCACCGCGTCAATGCCTTCGCCCAGCGTCAGCGGCGCACTCTTGCCGATGAACTGGCTCGTGAACGCTTCCTCCGCGCACTTCTGACCAAGACCCGGCGTCTGCGTGGAAGCATCCACCGTCAGGGAGGTAATCACACCGTTTTCGTCCGTCACGTTCACCGTGATGTCGTTGCCATCGTAGCCCGCAGCCGTTGCCGTCTTAACTTCCGCAGTCTGCACAGCGGGTTCTTCCGTCGCAGCAGGTGCTTCCGTCGGCTCTTCCACAGGTTCAGCCGCTGCATACAGGCTGTTCACCGCGTCTACAACCGCCTGAGACGTAATCGTCGCGCTTGCCACCGCGTCGATGCCTTCGCCCAGCGTCAACGGCGCGCTCTTGCCGATGAACTGGCTCGTGAACGCTTCCTCCGCGCACTTCTGACCCAGACCCGCCGTCTGGCTGGACGCATCCACCGTCAGGGAGGTAATCACGCCGTTTTCGTCCGTCACGTTCACCGTGATTTCGTTGCCATCGTAGCCCGCAGCCGTTGCCGTCTTAACTTCCGCAGTCTGCACAGCGGGTTCTTCCGTCGCAGCAGGTGCTTCCGTCGGCTCTTCCACAGGTTCAGCCGCTGCATACAGGCTGTTCACCGCGTCTACAACCGCCTGAGACGTAATCGTTGCGCTTGCCACCGCGTCAATGCCTTCGCCCAGCGTCAGCGGCGCACTCTTGCCGATGAACTGGCTCGTGAACGCTTCCTCCGCGCACTTCTGACCGAAGCCCGCCGTCTGGCTGGACGCATCCACCACCAGTGCCGTAATCACACCGTTCTCGTCTGTCACCTGCACCGTGATGTCCGCGCCGCCGAAGCCCGCAATCGTCGCGGTCTTCGCGTTTTCCAGCACCATGGGCGCTTCCGTCGCAGCAGGTGCTTCCGTCGCCACAGGTTCGAGATCCTCCGCCGCCATCGCGGGCGAAGTCAGCGCCGCGTTGATGGCCTCCACCGCTGCCGTCGAGGTGATGGTCGCGCCGGTCAGCCCATCCACATTTTCATTCAGGGTAAACGGGCCGCTCTTGCCGATGAACTGCGCCGTAAACTCTTCGTCCGCGCAGCGCGTGCCGAAGCCGGGCGTCTGCGTGGAAGCGTCGATAACCAGCGCCGCAATCGTGCCATCATCATTCAGCGTCAAACGCGCGGTCACTTCGCCGTTGCCAAAGCCAACAGCCTTGCCCTGATGCACGTCGCCTGTCAGCTCAACCGTCTGCGCAGGCTTTTCTTCCTTCACGCCAAACGCCAGCACGTCGCCTTCGACGTCCTTGCCCAGCACATGGCTGATGCACTTCAGCACATCATTGGACGCCGCCAGCACCGCCTTGGAGGTGACGGTCGCGCCGGTAATCGCTTCGATGGTGTCGCCGCCGAACGCGCTCAGACCAATGAACGCCTCCGCACGAGCCGGTTCCTTCCAGCGCGCGCCGAAGCCGTCCGTCTCGGCAAAGTTCGTGTCGCCAATCTGGCAGCCGACGATTTTGCCATCCATATCAACGCCCAGCGTCACAGCGACATTGCCGCCGTAGCCCTTGGCGGAGGACACCGCGCAGTAGCCGATGGTCTTGCCGTCCTTCTTCGCTTCCACCAGCGATGTAACATTGCAGCCATCCGGAATACTCATGGTGCTGAAGGAATCCGCCTCCATGACGCTCTGGAACGCCGCGTTCTGCGCCGCTTCCTCATGCGCCTTGATGGGACCCGCCGTAATCGCATTCGTCACCGCCAGCAGCAGCGCCGCCGCCAGCGCAATCAGCGCCAGAATCAGGTACGCCGGAAGCTGTTTCCGAGTTGTTTTGGTTTCACTCATGGTTTATTGCCTCCTCCTGAGAACTATGAAAAAGTGAAATTGAAAGCTGATACTATTTTCAGAGGAAAATAGCGTATCATCGCAGGGACGTGTAGCCCCATTGCTTCATCAGGTCGTTCATCATCACCGTGCCGTCGCGCAGAATCATCAGCGCGGGATATCCGCTCTCCTGCGTGAGCTGGAGTGCCTTCTCGCTGCCGAGGACGATGCACGCTGTCGCCAGTGCGTCCGCGTCCATGGAGCTTTCTGCAATGATGGTTGCCGACGCCAAGTCGGAATCGGACGGCAGCCCCGTCCATGGCGACAGGATGTGATGATACCGCACGCCATCGATAGTAAAGCCGCGCTCGTAGATGCCGCTGGTCACGACGCTGCGGTCGATGACAGAAACGACGCCAATAGGGCCGCTGCTGTTCGTGACGGACATGACGCCGGTGGGGTTGCTGCTGTTCGGCTCGTCCGGATCCTGTACACCAACGCGGTATGCCGATCCATCCGGCTTCGTCCCAACGGCGTAGACATTGCCGCCGAAATTCAGCATTGCGCCGCTGCACCGCCCACGCACCAGTGCCGCCACTTGGTCTGCAATGTAGCCCTTGGCGATGCCGCCGAGGTCAATTTGCATTCCAGCGGGCAGCGTAACCGTGTTGTTCTCGCCCAGCGTGAGCTGCTCGTCGTCCACCAGCGGCAGGGCGGCGATTCGCTCCTCATCGGTCGGCATACGGTTCGTGCCGCCGGTGAAGTCCCACTGCGCGGTCAGGGGCGCAATCGTGATGGCGAACGCGCCGCCGGTCAAGCGGTTGAGCTTCTTCGCTTCGCTGAGGACGTTCCACGTTTCCGCATCAACGGTCACGGTCTGCCCGTGAGCGTTGTTGATGCGGCTGACGTCGCTGCCCTCCACCGTTTTGGAGAGCATGTTCTCGTAGCGCTTGCAAGCCGCCCAGATGTCCTCCATCAGGGTGTCGTCCGCGCCGTAGAGCGTGATGGTCACAACTGTGTCGAAGTAGAAACCCACGCCCGTTGTTTTTTCTGCCGGGTCAACCGTGGCGGCCGCGGCGGGGGGTGTCGTCGGGGTTTCGCCGCCTGCCTGCTGCGCACTGCATCCGCCCAGCAGCAGCGTCAACGCCATCAGCCCCGAAAGCACCGCTGTTTTTTTCATTCCTTCACCACCAATTCCACACTTACCCGATTGGGCAGACAGATAATGAATTGCTGATTGGGGCGCGTCTCCCAGTTGTCCAGCGTCACTTCGCCCATTTGGACGCACAGCTGATTATGGCATGTTGAGGATGCCATCACCGCGCCGCGCTCGCTGATCTCAATCACGTTGACGCTGCCGTCCTCCTGCGTGACGGTCAATGTCTGCTTCTGCCCCAGCGGCACACGGGCGTACTCCGCGCCATCCACCGTCACGACGATTTCGCCATTTTGACCCCCGCTCGGACGCAGCAGCGTTACCGCCGCCAGCAATCCGACGGCAAGTGCGACCATCAGCGCAATGACCCAATAGTTCTTCTTATCCATACTGCTCCTTTATCTTGGCATATGAATACATTGTGAATTATACCACGAACTCCATGCCGCGTCAATGTCAAGTTTTCGCGATTCAGTCGACTTTGCTTTCATACTTATATGCTATATGCGCGTGCAGCGCAGGGATTTCGCCTCTGCGGAGGCAAAATTTCTGTTTCAAATCCCTCAATTTTATGGTATAATGATTCCAGCAGACTTCTGCAAAATGCACGTTAAACCAACGATTAGGAGGATTTTTACCATGGCTAAGGAACTTAAGGGCACGAAAACCGAACAAAACCTGCTGGAAGCCTTCGCGGGAGAATCTATGGCGCGCAATAAGTACACCTACTTCGCATCGAAGGCGCGCAAGGACGGCTATGTGCAGATTGCCGAACTCTTCGAAGCAACCGCGGCGAACGAGAAGGAACACGCCAAAATGTGGTTCAAGCTGCTGGAGGGCGGCGAAATCAAGGATACCGCAGCGAACCTGCTGCACGCCGCTGAGGGCGAGAACGCCGAGTGGACAGACATGTACGTCCGCATGGCAGAGGAAGCGGACGCCGAGGGTTTCCCGGCGATTGCGCATAAATTCCGCATGGTCGCCGCCATCGAGAAGGCGCATGAGGAACGCTATCGCCGCCTGCTGGCGAACGTGGAAAATGACCTCGTGTTCTCCAAGGACGGCGACGTGATTTGGGAATGCGCGAACTGCGGCCATATCGTTGTGGGCAAGAAAGCGCCGGAAATCTGCCCGGTGTGCGCGCATCCGCAGAGCTACTTCATGGTCAAGGCGGAAAACTACTGATATTCCTGATTCTGATAGCAAGCACCCCTCCTTCGGCAAATCACCGAAAGAGGGGTGCATTTTGTACCTCGATCACTGCGCGAAAGTTTCAGCTGACGTTCGTCTCCCTCAATAAACACGCGGGCATAGCCTGAAAGCGTCACCAACTGAATCGCGCGAAAGGGAGTCCAGAGGGTCGAAGACCCTTTGGCGGAGTCCAGAGGCAGCGCCTCTGGTTACTTCTGGTCGGGAATCAGAACCGCCTTGATGCGGCGGACGCCAGCGGAAGAGGATTCTTCCTTCTGAATCTTGAACGTGCCCAGATCGCCAGTGTTCTGCGCGTGGGGGCCGCCGCAGATTTCAAAGGAGTAATCGCCCATCTTGTAGGTGCGAACCTTCTCGCCGTACTTGGACTCGAACAGGCCGATTGCGCCCTTCTCCTTCGCTTCCGGCACGGTCATCTCTTCGCACACAACCGGCACTTTCGCCTGAATCGCTTCATTGACCATCTTTTCGACCTGCGCCAGTTCGTCCTTGGTCACCTTGCGGCCGAAGGAGAAGTCGAAACGCAGACGTTCCGCCGTGATGTTCGAGCCCTTCTGCGCCACTTCGTCGCCGAGCACCTTGCGCAGCGCCGCGTGCAGCAGGTGGGTCGCGGTGTGCAGGCGCGCGGTTTCCTCGCTCGTGTCCGCCAGACCGCCCTTGAACTTCTGCTCAGCGCCCTGATGGCTCAGCTCCTGATGCTTGCGGAACGCTTCCTCAAATCCGGCGGTGTCCACCGTCAGATTGCGCTCCTTCGCCAGTTCCACGGTCATCTCAATCGGGAAGCCGTAGGTATCGTAGAGGTGGAACGCCGTCTCGCCGTCAATCTTGCCATCCGCCGCGCGGGATGCCACCTTGTCGAACTCCTTGTTGCCCTGCTTCAGCGTGCGGGCAAAGCGGCCTTCTTCCAGCGTCAGCTGATCGATGACGAACGCCGAGTTGCGCTCCAGCTCCGGATACGCATTCTTGTACTGGTTGATGATAACCTTCGCGATTTCGCAGGTGAAGCCGTCGGGCATACCGAGCTGCATCCCGTAGCGCACCGCGCGGCGAATCAGGCGGCGGAGAATATAGCCCTGATCCGTGTTGGACGGGGACACACCGCGGTCGTCGCCCAGAATAAAGGTGGACGTGCGCATGTGATCGGCAATGATGCGGAACGCCTTGGTCGTTTCCTCATCCGCGCCGTACTCCTTGCCAGACAGTTCGGCAATCTTCGCCAGAATGTCGGTGAAGGCGTCCGTCTCATAGACGGTCTTTTTGCCCGTCAGCACACAAATCGTGCGTTCCAGGCCCATGCCGGTATCGACGTTCTTCTGCTTGAGCGGAATGAACGTACCGTCCTTCTGCTTGTTGTACTGCATGAACACGTCGTTCCAGATTTCCAGATACGCGCCGCAGTGGCAGGCAGGCGAGCAGTTCGGGCCGCAGGGCTTTTTGGTGATGATGAACATCTCGGTATCCGGGCCGCACGGGCCGGTGATGCCCGCCGGGCCCCACCAGTTGTGCTCCTTCGGCAGATAGAACAGGTGGTCATCCTTCACGCCGCAGCTGCGCCAGAGATTGGCGGCTTCCTCGTCGCGGGGGCAGTCCTCGTCGCCCTCAAAGACGGTAAATGCCAGCTTGTCGGGGTCCAGACCGAGGTACTTCTCGCTCGTCAGGAACTCCCAGCTCCACGGAATCATTTCCTTCTTGAAATAGTCGCCCAGCGACCAGTTGCCCAGCATTTCAAAGAAGGTCAGGTGGCTGGGGTCGCCCACGTCGTCAATATCACCCGTGCGGATGCACTTCTGCACGTCGGTCAGGCGCGTGCCGGCGGGGTGGGGCGTACCCATCAGGTACGGCACGAGCGGGTGCATACCGGCGGTGGTGAACAGGACGGTCGGGTCATTTTCCGGAATAACGGAGGCGGAGGGAATCCGATGATGTCCCTTGGACTCCATGAACTGCTGGAACATTTCCCGCAGCTGGGCGGATGTAATCTGCTTCATAAAGGCTGCTCCCTTCAATTTCGCACAAAATGGGGTCAATCGCAAGGGCTATTATACCATTCTGTCATGCGATTTGCAAGGGCTTCACGCGGTTTCCTGCGCCATTTGCGCCTTCTGCGCACGAATGACCTTCGTCATCATCCACACGGCGAGGGCAAGCGTCAGCACATCCGCCAGCGGCTGGCAGACTTCCAGCCCGCGCAGCCCCCACACGTTCGGCAGCACCAGCAGCGTCGGAATCAGGAACAAGCCCTGACGCGCCGCCGCCAGAATCGTCGAGCGGATGCCGTAGCCAATCGCCTGCGTGTACATGTTGCTCAGCGTAATAAAGCCCCACGCCCACACGGTCAGAATCTGAATGCGGAAGGTCTCCGTGCCGATGCGGATAACCTCCGGGTCGGAGCGGCGGAACAGCGTGACGACCGGCTCGGCAAAGGCGAAGCCCGCCGCGCCCAGCACCAGCAGCACAATCGTCGTTACCTTGACGCTGAAGGAAAACGCGCGGTGCATCCGGTCATATTTTCTCGCGCCGTAATTGAAGCCGCAGACCGGCTGGAAGCCCTGCCCGAAGCCGACGACGGTGGAGTTGACGAAATTCAGGCAGCGGCTGACAATCGCGAACGCCGCAATCGCAGGGTCTCCATAGACCGCCGCGGCATTGTTGAGCAGCGACGTCGACACGCTCATGATGCCCTGCCGCCCCAGCGACGGCAGACCGTTGTTCAGGATTTTGGCGTACATCTGCTTCGTTGGGCGGTAGTTGCGCGGATGAATCGTGATGGCGTCGGCGTGCGTGCTGCACATCACCAGCAGGATGACAAAGCTCGTCAGCTGCGAAATTGCCGTCGCAATCGATGCGCCCGCAATGCCCATGTTGAACACGAAAATCAGCAGCGGGTCAAGGAGCATATTCAGCAAGCCGCCGGAAATGATGCCGACCATGCCATACGTCGCCAAGCCTTGGAAGCGCAGGAGGTTGTTCATTGACAACGACCCCATCATGAACGGCGCGGCGAGGAAAATATACCGCGCGTAGTCCAGCGCATACGGCATAGCGGTCTCCGTCGCGCCAAGCAGGCGCATCAGCGGCTCATTGAACGCATTGCCCAGCACCGCAATCAGCACGCCCGCCGCTACTGCGGAAAAGAAGCCGACCGCGCTGTACACTTCCGCCTCCTTGCGCTTGCCCATGCCCAGCAGATGGCTGACGTTCGTGCCGCTGCCCATGCCGAACATGAACGCCAGCGCCTGAATCATCGCCATCGCGGAAAAGACAATGCCGACGGCGGCGGAGGCGGATGTGCCGCTTGCGCTGGCTTCCGCTGTGCCAATTTGGCTGACGAAATAGGTGTCCGCCATATTATAAATGGAGGTAATCAGCATTGAGCAGATGGTGGGAAGCGCCATTTTTGGGATAATCTTCTCCACCGGCTGCGTCAGGAGCATTTGCTGTCTTTCTTCGGCGCTCATCGCCATAGGATTTGCCCTGCCTTTCTCATTCTCTCTACGCATGGAAGCCCTTTCAGAGCATACCGAATGAAATATTCTGCAAAAGTCCCGAAAATCCTTGTTTTTTTCGCCGCACTTGACAAAGAAAGTCAGATGCAGTACCCTTGTATTGGGGAGAGCATCCCCCGAAAGGCAGAAAATCGACATGAAATCGACCGAAGAAATGCTGCAAGCCGCTGTACAGCAGCTGCAAACCGCGGAGCAGGCGCGCCTGACCAGCGAAACCGACCCTGCGCGCCGGCAGCTGCTGCACCTGCTCTATGCGCGGGAAGCCGCCGCGCTGCAATCCATGACACTGGTACGCGCTGAAATTCCCGCCACCCAAAAGCGGAACTGGAAGCCGCTGATTTTCCCGTTCGCCGCCGCAGTGCTGAATCTGGGTGCGCTTGCGCTCTGGCTGACGCTGCCCAACTGCGTGACGCCGGAAAACAGCGGCTGGATGGGGCGATTCGCGCTGTGCATCGTTGCGCAGTCGGTATCGCTCTGCGCCGCCATCGGGAGCATTGTGAGCGCCATGCGCCGCAAGCCTCCCAAGCCTGTTGTGGTGGCGGATGAGCCTGAGCTTCGCCGTCGCTTGGTGGAAGTGGAAGGGCGAATCGCTTTGGACGCGCAGACCATCGAAGCGCTTTTCGCGCAGGAATCTGTTACCATCATCAGCACGGGCGCGGAAACGGCGGCAGAGCTATATGCCTCGCTGTACGAAATGGCACAGGATGCCCGGCTGGATGGCGACGCGAATCAGGAAAAAGCGCTCTCGTGGCCGCTGTCGAATGCGAAACGCCTGTTGAATGCGGTCGGCTGCGAAGCGGTGGACTACACGCCGGAAACGGCGATGTTTTATGACGTGATGGACGCGGACATCACCCAGCAGCGCCGCCCCGCGATTGTGCAGAAGGCGGACGGGATTGTGCAGCAGAGGGGACTGTATTTAAGGAAGGGGTAACGCCGTCGCTGCCCCCTTGTCGCGCCCACAGGCGCGAATCCCCCTGCAACAATAAAAATCAAGTAACATTGGAGTGTGCTGCGAAGCAGTCCAGAGGGCGACCGCAAAGCCCTCTGGTCGCCTCCGCAGAGGCGAAATCCTTGCTTACGGGAAAGACCAGCTATGGTCGGAAGTCATGCTGTGTGGTCGCGCCCATTTGGCGCGACAATGCGCAAGTGGTGGGTAGAGCAGCTTGGGGGGCGCATCTGCGGATGCGCAAAGTTACTGGCAGGGACGCTTCGCTGCCTGCGCCTTGTTGACTTCTTCCTTTGAATTGATTTGGCGAGGAACGGTTGGGGCGTTGCCCCAAACCCCACAAGGGAGCTCCGCCCCTTGACCCCGCAAGGGGGATCCCCCCTTGACCCCTCCGCGCGATTGAGTTGGTCGCTTTCCCCTTACTTTTTCCGCGTGTTTATCCTCTTTTTCTTCCCTTATTTTTATCCCCTGTGAGGTGAATTATGCGTTATTTTGGCTTTGACCTGGGCGACGGTGAAAGCTGTGTCGCCCTCTATTCCGACCAGCACATTGCTCCCGTTATCCTCCCCGTCCACGGGCGCAACAGCTTCATCACGGCCCTCGCCCGCTATGACGGTCATCCCGTCGTTGGCGCACTTGCCAGCGACAACCCCCAAGCTGAAGACCTCCGCGTCTGCTTCAAGCGCAACTTCCGCACCAACAGCGATTTCGTCAACCAGACCGTCGCCGCCTTCGCAAAAGGTGTCCTGACCGCCCTGCAAGACCATAGCGTCGTCCGCCATATCATGGAGACGGAAGACGTCAGTTTCATTGTGGGCTGTCCGGCGGATTGGGCGGACAGCGACCGCACGCGCTATGCATCCCTGCTGATGGCGGCGGGGCTGCCCAATGTGCGCATCGTGCCAGAATCGCGGGCGGCATTCCTGTCCGCGTCGACCGCGGAAGAGGACGACACGCTCCGCCGGGCGCTGATGGACTGCGCGCTGGTGATTGACCTTGGCTCCTCCACCATGGATTTGGCGTATGTCTGCGACGGGCGGGAGTACGCCGTCAGCACAATGGGCGTGCAGCTGGGCGGCGGTATGCTGGATGAGCTGCTGCTGGAGCGGGCGGTGTACGCGTTGTGCGCAGAGGAAGCGGAACTTGTGCGGGAAATCCTGCGCGAAAAAAGCGCGTGGAAGAGCCGGATGATGCTGTCCGCGCGGCGGCTCAAGGAGCAGTTCTTCACACTCGGTACAGGCGAAGAGCTGACGAGGCGCGAGACGATTTTTTGCGAAGGGCGGCATGTGCTGAACCTCACCATCAGCGCCGCCATCGTCGAGGAACTGTGCGAACGCCCGTCACCGCTATTGGAGGGTGAATCCTTCCGCAGCCGGATGATGAACTGTCTGCTGATGGCGCAGCAAATGACGGCGCAGCGTCCGCCGAAGGTCGTCCTGCTGACAGGCGGCGCGTCGCGGATGACGTTCTTCCAGCAGCTTTGCCGTGAGACATTCCCGGACAGCGTGCTGCACGTTTCCGCCACGCCGGAATTTGACATTGCGCGCGGGCTGGCGTACGCGGGGCATGTGGACGAAATGGTCAGGCGACTGAAGGCGGATGCCGCGGCATATGTAGAAAGCGATGCGGTGGAGCAGAAGGTGCAGTCCGCTATGCCCGCGCTGACGGAGCAGCTTTCCGACGCTATGGCGCGTCAACTGACGGACAGCGTGCTCGTGCCGGAATACCGAAAGTGGCGGCAGGGCGAAACGGCAACGCTGGGCGACATGGAAGATGCGTGCCAGAAGCGGGCGGAATCGCTGCTGATGTCACCGGAATGGAGCGCAGCGCTGTCAGAAGTGGTCTCGCCGTGGCTGGACAACATTCTGATGGACGTGCAGCGTGACCTCAACCGCCTTTGCGAGCAGTATGGCGTGGATGTGCAGCGCTTGCAGATTCGCCAAGCAATGGTGACAACGAGCACTTTGCCGATGCGGGACAATCTGCCGATGCCGGAAATGCCGCTGATGGAGGTGCTGCTGGATATTATCGTCGCGATGATGGCGGCGAACCTCTGCGGCGGCGGCGGGATCGCGCTGATTGCGTCCGGCCCGGTGGGGCTGGTCATCGGCGCGGCAATTGGGCTGATTGCCATGTTCGTCAGCCGTCCTGCGCTGGACAAGCTGACCCGTCCGCTGATGCGGCAGATGAACATCCCCAAACTTCTGCGGAAGACGGCGAATGAACAGCGGCTGCTCAGCGACAGCAATCAGAAAAAGATGGCGCAGACGATTCGGGATGCGCTGGCAGAGGACGAAGCGCTGCAAGTTGGGCTTTGCACGCAGATTGGGCAGTGCATTGACAGCGCGATTCTTCGCCTGACGGAAGAAAAGGGCATGGCTGTGGTATAACAAAACGCCCGGCGGATGGAGGACTATCGTTCCTCCACTCGTCGGGCGCATTTTTCTTTTGGGATGGCTTCCTGCGCTTCTGCTGCCGCTGCAAATTGCGCGGTGTTACCTTGTCACTTGTGTCCTGCCGGGCAGTTCTGCCATGCGTACTCAATGGCTTGCTGATGGTAGGTGTCCACCTTGCCGGATTCGTGACCCTTCGAATTCGTGAAGTGCATACAAATCTGACCCGTCATGTTGTTGTCCGGGATGGTATCGCCGTCGGGGTTGTGCGGCATACCGAACAGGGAGCACGCGAACGTCCTGTTGCCAATGGTAATCAGGCAGGGACGGCGCTGCCACAAGTTCTTATCCCAGATTTCCTGCGCGTTGTTCACGCCGTAAATCTGGCACAGGCGCGCAGTGTCGGCGGCAGTCACGGGCTCAATGTCCGCGTGGCTGTAACCCGCCCAGCGGCGCGCCCACCAAACGATGCCCGTCTTCACGTCGTAAATCTTGTAGCTGGCGCCCTTCGCCCACAGCTGCTGGATGCCGCCTGTGTACCAGTCAATCTTCTCTGCCGGGTAGAACTGGAAGTTGTAGTCCGTGTAGTCGTCCGCGCCGGGTTCAACTGTGCCGAACAGCGCGTGCTGCGTCTGCTTGCCCGCAATGCCATCCACCGTCAAGCCCTTGGCGCCCTGGAAGGCGCGAACCGCCGCCTGAACCGCGGAGGTGTACACGTTCGTGACGCTGCCGGTGTAGTAACCCTGATTGATGAGTTCCTGCACAAGGCGGGTTACAGCGTCGCCCGTCGAGCCAAGGCGCAGGGTGGTGTAGGTTGCGCTCGGCTTCGCGGTGGGGCTGCCGGTGGGCGCGGGCGTCGCGGTCGGCAGGGTGCCGCCGTTGTTGTCGCTCTTGCTTACCATATCGGAGCGGATGTAGCCTTCCGTGCCATTGCTCAGGCGGATGAGATACCAAGTGTAGCTGCCCGCCCTGATATTCTCGGTATAGTACGGGAGCACCGTTCCCTTCTTCACGCGGGTGAGAATGCTGCTGCCGTTCGCGGTGGCGCGGATGTTCACGCCGTCGCGCGTGGTAACAATGTAGCCCTTCGCCGCGTCAGGCTGAGGCGTTGCCGCGCCGGGGTTCTTGTTCAGCCACTCCTGATATTCCGCCTGCGTCATCACCTTGACGCAGCTGCCCAGCACCCACACTTCCGTGGAGTTGTAGACAACGCGGTACCAAGTGGACGTGCCCGCCGTGGTCGTGGCGTTGAACGCCAGCACCGTGCCCGTACGCACCTTCGCGACGGACTTGCTGTCGCGGCTGGCCGTCTGGCGGAGGTTGACGTAATCCAGCGTCGTCTGAACGTAACTGGTCTGCTGAATGCTGCCCGTAGGCGCGGGCGTCTCCTTCGGGATGCCCTTGCCCGCGAGGTAGCTGGCTTCCTGCGTGGCAGAGAGCTTGTAGGCGCAGTCGCCGCGCACAAAGCCCGTGTAACCGTCCGCCGAGACGGGATACCACGTCACGCCGTTCGTAGTGATAACTGTGCCAATCAGCGGCCAGACAGACTCTTTCGCCAGCTGGTGGATGGTTTCACCGCCGATGGTGCGGCGCAGATTCGTGCTGGGCTTGGTAATCTGAATATAGCCGTAGGTGCTGATGCTCGTGGTCGTGGTCGGCGCGGGCGTCGGCGTGACCGTCACCTGATTGCCGTTCAGGTCGCACGGCACAGCGCAGTCGGAGCGCACATAGCCGGTCTTGCCATCGGGCGTGCGGACGCAGAACCACTGGTAGCGCCCGGAGGACACCGTTGCACCCGCAATGGGGAGAATCAGCCCGATGTCATACTGTCCCTGCGACCTGCCCGCGGGGGAAACACGCAGGTTGACACCGGTTTTCGTCAGCTTGACATAGCCGGAATAGACCACAGGGGTCGCTGTAACGGAAGGCGCAGCGGTCGCTTCACCCAGCGGATTGCCGTTCTGGTCGCACACGCGCACGAAGTCGCCGCGGATGTATCCCGCCAGATTGTTGTAGCGGACGTAATACCACAGATAGCTGCTGCCAGAGGTCTGGACAGGCGCGCCGATGCAGGTCAGCACAACATTGCGCGGAACCTGCACGATGACTTCGCCGCCCGCGCTCAGGCGCAGGTTGACGCCTGCCGCCGTGGTGATGACGTAGCCGTAGGCGCTGCCGGATGCAGGCGTAGGCGTGGGCGTGTTGATGACGCCGCTGCCCGCTGTGTATTCCACCACGTCCGAGCGGACATAATAGACTGTGTTGTCCGTGCCGTAATACACCGGATACCAGGTGAATCCGCCCTTATCCTGCGAAACCCCAGCAACGGAGAGCGTCGAGCCCTTACCCTGCCAGAGCGCGCGGGTCGTGCCGTTGGGCGCGTCGCGCAGGTTCGCGGAGTCATACAGCAGCTTTACCGTGCCGTAGACGGAAGGCCGAGGTGTCGCCGTCACCGCCGCGGTCAGCACACGGATAAAGTTGGACTGGATATAGCCTTCCTGTCCGTTGTAGCGAATCTGATACCAGTGATTTTCGTCAATCGTGTCCGGAATGGCAAGCAGCGTCACCACCGTACCGCTGTTCAGCTTGCCGATGACCCCAGCGCTCAGGCTTGGCGCAACGCGGAAGTTCGTGCCGCTGGCGGTGATTTCACCCGTACCGTAAGTGACTTGAGAGGTCGTCGGGGTGGGCGTAATCATCGAGACAAGCGGGGTCGACGTTGTACCGCCCATGATGCTGGTATCGAACGGAAAATCGCTGCCGCTGGCAGGCGTGGCGGTCACGAGAGCATCATCCGCCGAAGGCTGAAGCGTGAGCGCGGGTGTCTGCGCGGGGGCAGGGGTCGCCGTCACATTCACGCGGCCGCTGGCAAGGTACGCCTCTGTTTCCTCCGCCGTCAGCGGACGGAAGAATGACGCGCGCACATAGCCGATGTAGGTGCGCCCATTGGGGGTCGGATGCGTGCTGTTGACCTTATACCACGTTGTGTTGCCGCGAACGACGGTATCAAGGATTTCGCAGACGAATCCCGTATTGATGCGGAACCAGTAGTTCGCGCTCGTAGACGGCTGCTTGCGGACGATAACATCATCCGCTGTTGCCATGCCATATGCGGCGACGGCGGTCGTTCCTTCCGCAGCAGATTCCGCATAGCCCACGTCGGGGACGGCGGCGGGAGTCAGCCCGCAGAGCGTCAGCACGAGGGTCAGCGTCAGGAGAGTCCGCATCCAATGCCAGCTGTGCTTCATCAATGGTTCACCTCAAAGTTCGTGCGCCAAGGCGCAAAGATGGTTTGTTAACATTGTATTACAAATCGAGGGCGGTGTCAAGCAAACAGGCGGATTATTTACAATTCTCCAGCGCTTGAAAACGCACAGGGAAGATATTCGACTTTGAACGGCGGAAATCCTGCTGAAAGCCTTGCATTTCCGTACTTTTCCGGTTTTTTTGCCCACGCGGAAAATACGGCGGAAAAATGCACTGCTTGACAAAACGAATGCGAACGGGTACAATAAAGCATAGAGAAAATTCGTCAATTAGTGCCCGAAAAGACCATGATGGAGGAATCGTCCGATGCAGCAGCTGTACCTGACAGGAGACGGGGCTTCGGCAAGCGCCGCACAGCTTATGAACGCGCTGAATGTGCCGTTTTCCGGCTTCCAACTGACCCCCGTGCGCGTTGGCGGCAGCCTGCGCGGCGAAGCGCTGCACCTGCTGCTTCCGCCGCCGAAGCCGCGGCTGAACGACGTGCTGTGCCGCGTCCGGCTGACGGAAAAAGACTGGCTGCTCCTGCCGCAGGTGATGGAGGAAATCGCCGCGCCGGGGCTGTGCGGAACGTTCAGCACGCGCACGCCTATCCTCATCGACCGGATTGAACCGGAAATGCTGGCATGCCCGGCGTTCTGCGACGCACTGATGCAAGTGCAGGCGCGGGAGCAGCTGGCGATTTTTGTCGTGGCGGACGGGGCAGAAAAGCCGCTGCAGCAAATGATGCCTGAAAATCGGCAGCGGTGGTTTTCCGCGCCCGACACACCGGCGGAGACGCTCGTGGAAGCGGCCATGCTGCGGTTGTAACCATCATCATGCGTTTTTTAGCAAATTCTAATCTGTTTCCCTTGCGATTCAAAGGAAAAATGGGGTATACTGAGCATGTCAGGTGGAACGAAAGGAGTGACGAACATGCCTGATCTGGAGAAATTTGTGAAAAACGTCATGTACGGCGGAATCGGCGCGGCAGCGTCTCTGGTGGAAAAGGGCGGCGATCTGGCGCGCTCGCTGGTGGAGAAAGGGCAGGAGACTGTCCGGAACAGCCAGGACACGGCGGACGACATCAAGCGTCGGCTTCAGGAGTTCTGCGACGGGCTGATGAAGCGCGGCGAGATTGACATCTCGAAGCTGACGCCGGAACAGCGCGCGGAACTGCGCCATCAGCTGGAAGAAATGGACTATCAGGAAATTTGGGGCAAGGAATCGCCCGAAGCGGCTGACGCGCCGACTACGGAAGCGCCTGAAACGCCGGAAGCCCCCGAAGCCCCGGCTGACCCCGAACCCGTGAACGAACCGGAAGCGCCGAAGGAAACCGAACCCGCCGAAGCGGACAAGCCCGAACTGTCGGATGATGCCATCCCGGTTGGCGGCGAACCGCACGACGACGCACAATAAGCCACAAACAGCCCTCTCTGTCACACGGCAGGGAGGGCTGTCATTGTATTTGGATAAACACGCGGAAGTTGTATGCAGTTGTCACCAACTCAATCGCGCGAAAGGGTCAAGGGAGGAACTCCCTTGCAGGGTGCAGGGACAGCGTCCCTGCCGGAGTCCAGAGGCAGCGCCTCTGGTTACTTCATGAACACGAACTTTTTGAACTCCATCAGGCAGCGGCCGGCGAAGAAGTCGCCCGTCCAGCCGGAATAGTGCGTCGTGACAGCGAAGTAGAGCGCGTGCCGCCCTGTGACCGCCTTCACGCGCGTCTTGATGCACTCCGCGCCGCGCCCAACGTGGAAGCAGCCGATTTCCTCGCCATCCTCCGCGTCCAAACGCACATGCACGTCGCACGCGCAGCCGAAGCCCATCACATCCGCGAAAAGCTGCATCGTCTTGCTGCCGTAATCCGCGCCGAAGTCGAAATACTTGTAGCCCATAACGCAGCCGTCCTGAATGTTCGTGATGACGCGCTCAAACGGCGTCCGCTCGGCAATCAGCGCGCCGCCCTTCAGCACACACGCCAGTTCCGCGGGCGTCTCCTCATATGGATTCAGCGCATCCGAAAAGCCCAGCGACGTCATCTCCACCGGCGGAATCGTGCCGTCCGGCAGAATCTCGATTTTTTCCACGCACGCGCGGCGGCTCATCACCGAACCATTCGTCATGCGGTGATAGAAGATGTACCACTGATTCCCGATGCGGCAGATAGACCCGTGGTTGTTGCCTGCCGGGTAATCCACGCCGTTATCGACGATGTAGCCGCGGTAGGTGTAGGGTCCCATCGGCTTGTCGGACGTGGCGTAGGCAAGGCGGCTGCCGCGCTTTGGGGAATAAATGAAGTAGTAAGTATCCCCGATTTTACGCAGCGACGCCGCCTCATAGAAGCGGGAATCGGGATCGGTGAATCCGCCGTTTTCCGTCACTTCGCAGGGGATGATGTGCTCCAGATAGGTGCCATCCAGCACATGCGTCATGTCCTGCGGGTCAATCTTCGCGATGAACGAGCGCTCAAAGCCGCACGCGATATACACCTGCCCGTCATCATCCACCAGCACACCGGGGTCGATGAACCAGCCGTTGACGCACACAGAATCCGGAATCGTATACTTGTAGCGCCCCAGCAGCGTGAACGGGCCTTCGGGACGGTCGGACACAGCGACGCACCCCTTCGCGCCGATGATGTAGGCGAAAAGATAATACTTTCCGTCCTTCTCCACCACGTCCGGGGCATACAGCTCGTTGTGTTCCTTCGTCCAGTCGGTGTCGGCGGGATGGTCGAACGTGTCGCGCGTGCGGAAAATAACGCCGTGATCTGTCCAGTGATTGAGATCGTCCACAGGCGCGGACCAGCACTTCAGCACATAATCGCAGAATTGGTCGTGCCCGACTCGGTCATGCGAGCCGTAGACATACACGCGGCTGCCAAACACGCGCGGTTCGCCGTCTGGAATGTACTCCCACAGCGGCAGATAGGGATTCGGCATGGATAATTCCTCCTTTTTCGTGAGAATGAAAGTCTTTATCAACACTATACCGCCCAAAAAGCAGGAAGTCAAGCGGTGAATGGCGAATAAATAAACTATGCACCTTTCCGATGATGCGAAAGGTCACAAAGGAGGCACAACTTATGTCTTTGACTCCCCATGATATTGCCCGTATGCTCGACCACAGCACGCTCCAGCCTTTCCTGACGGAGGATGATATCCGCCGCGGCTGCGAGCTTGCGCTCAAGTACGACACTGCGTCCGTCTGCGCGCGTCCCTGCGACGTGCCGATTTTGGCGGAAATGCTGCGCGGCAGCGACGTCAAGGTGTGCACCGTCATCGGCTTCCCGCACGGCGCACACGCCACGCAGATTAAGGTGGACGAAGCGCGTCTGGCGCTGGATCAGGGCTGCGAAGAGCTGGACATGGTCATCAACATCGGCGAAATGATTCGCGGCAACGAAGCGTATGTGCAGGGTGAAATCAAGCAGATTTGCGACCTTGCGCACAGCCGGAACGCGATTGTCAAGGTGATTTTGGAAACCTGCTACCTGACGGACGCGCAGAAGAAGCGCTGCTGCGAACTTTCGGAAGCGGCGGGTGCGGATTTCGTCAAAACGTCCACAGGCTACGGCACAAAGGGCTGCACCATCGACGACCTGAAGCTGATGCGCGCGTCCGTTTCCGACCATGTGCGCGTGAAGGGCTCCGGCGGCATCCGCGATTTGGACACCGTGCTCGCCGCCCGCGCCGCCGGTGCATCCCGCTGCGGCGTTTCCGCAACCGAGAAAATCATGGCAGAAGCCGAAGCACGCTACCGCGAAGGGAAGCTGTGAGAGGGGGAGACCCAAGGGGCATTGCCCCTTGACCCCACAAGGGACTTCGTCCCTTGACCCTTTCGCGCGATTGAGTTGGTGACACGCTCATGCAGTACCCGCGTGTTGATTGGGGGAGACCCAAGGGGCGTTGCCCCTTGACCCTTTTGCGCGATTGAGTTGGTGACACGCTCATGCAGTACCCGCGTGTTGATTGGGGGAACCCAAGGGGCGTTGCCCCTTGACCCCACAAGGGACTTTGTCCCTTAACCCTTTCGTGCGATTGAGTTGGTGACACGCTCATGCAGTGCCCGCGTGTTGATTGGGGACACCGCGCAGTCTGCATAAAAACCAAGACGCAAAAAGACCGCTGCACATCTCATGCAGCGGTCTTTCTGATTGTCAATTAGTGCGTCAGCAGCAGCATCGCCACAAACAGCGCCGTAATCACCCAAGTACCGGCCTTGATGTTCTTCGCCTTGCCCGTGCAGAGGTTAATCACCACATAGGACAGCAGGCCGAAGCAAATGCCATAGGAAATGTTGTACGCGAAGGGCATAATCGCCAGCGTCAGGAACGCCGGAACAGCTTCCGTCGCGTCCAGCCACTTAATGTCCTTGACGCAGTTCATCATTAGCACGCCGACGTAAATCAGCGCCGCCGCCGTCGCGCAGCCGGGAACAAGCTGCGCCACCGGGCTGAGGAACATGGCGACAAGGAACATCAGCGCCGTCACCATCGAGGACAGACCCGTACGGCCGCCCTCCGCCACGCCAGAGGAGGATTCGACGAACGTCGTCACCGTGGACGTGCCGCAGATTGCACCCGTGGTGGTCGCAATCGCATCCGCCAGCATCGCCTTGTCCATGTTCGGCACTTCGCCGTCCTTGGTCAGCATGTTGCCGCGCGCGCAAGCGCCGTACAGCGTGCCGATGGTGTCAAACATATCCACCATGCAGAACGCCAGCGCGGTTGTCGCAATGGTGAGGACGGTGTTCGCCACGCCATGCGCCTCAACATAGGGCGCGAAGTTAAAGCCCTCGGTGAAGACCTTGCCGAACGCGCCGGAGAAGAATTCGTTGAACGCCGCGAAGGGGCTGGACATCGTGATGTCCGCGCCGAAGTTCGGAATCGTCAGGAAACCCAGCACATAGTACAGCACCGTGCCGCCGACAATGCCCAGCAGGACAGAGCCTTTCACGTTGCGGTGGCTCATGATGGCAATCGCCAGCAGCGCGACGATGGTCACAACCATCGCCATGATGCCCACGTTCCAGCCATTCGCAAGCAGGTTGAAGGACGCCAGCGTGACACCGGTGGATGCGCTCGGAATGATGATGCCCGCATTCTGCAAGCCAAGGAACGCGATGAACAGACCGATGCCCGCCGGAATCGCGACGCGAACCGCCTGCGGAATCGCCTGGAAGATGAGCTTGCGCAGACCCGTGACGGTCAGGAGGATGAACAGAATACCGTCAAAAAGCACCAGCACGAGGGCGTTGGCATAGCTGAAGCCCAGCCCCAGCACGACCGTGTAAACGAAGTAGGCATTCAGACCCATGCCGGACGCCTGCGCAAGCGGCAGGTTCGCCAGCAGACCAATTGCCACCGTGCCGATGACAGCGGAGATGGCAGTGGCGATGTAAATCGCGCCGTAAGTCACGCCGGGGATGCTGGAGAACATGCCCGCATTGACCATCAGGATATACGCCATTGCAAAGAAGGTCGTCAGACCCGCCAAGCATTCGGTCTTGAACGAGCTGCCCTTGGCGGTGTAGCCAAAGTGCCGATCAAGCGCGCTTGTGTTCTTAGAAGTAGCCATTGAATCAATTTCCTCCCTTGATTCCTCGTTTTTCCCCTTTTTCGGGGCAAGCATTCCTATTATATCATAATTCGCGCCGCATTTCCACATGTTTTTCTGATTTTCTCGTCTTTTGTTCGGATTTACAGAGAAAAGCGACCCAAGGGGCTTTGCCCCTTGACCCCAGCAGGGACGCTGTCCCTGCACCCTGCAAGGGAGAATGAAACGGGACGAAGTCCCCTCCCTTGACCCTTTCGCGCGATTCAGTTGGTGACAACTGCACACTATGCCCGCGTGTTTATCCACCTTGCGCCGCAAATTCCGTTCCCCAAACGCCGCTTTTCCCACATTGCAGCAGGTAATGGCGAAGGCGTCCAGAGGGCGACCGCAGACTTCGTCTGTTTCCATTGCCCTCTGGAACCCGCGGAAAAGACCAATATCATAGGAAAAGACAGCCGCATCCCCTGCGCCCAATCGTTCGCGCGGGGGATTTTCTCTTTTCCCCCAACGACAAAAAAACGCCCTTGACTCTTGCGAATCAAGGGCTAATAGGAATCCGGCAGCGACTTATCCTCCCGGGCCGTGTCCAGCCAAGTACTTTCAGCACTGGAGAGCTTAACTTCTGTGTTCGGGATGGGAACAGGTGGAACCTCTCCGTCATTGCCACCGGAAATTGTAGCTATTTAATTGCTTCGACTTTCTCTTTCTTGCCTTTCAGAAAGAGAAGGGTCGAAGACCCCGCACCCTGACAACTGCACATCGAATGATTCTTCAGACCGTTCCAATTAGTTCTCAGTTTTCTGTTTCAGATTTGCTTTCGCTTGACTTCGCATTGCTTACGCTCCGCTCTGCCATCCTCATTTTCAGCTTTCAAGCGTTAAATGAAGCTTTCGACCGATTAGTATCATCAAGCTACACGCCTTACAGCGCTTCCACCGATGACCTATCTACCTGGTAGTCCTCCAGGGGTCTATTGTGGAGTCTTATTCTTGAGGTGGGCTTCACGCTTAGATGCCTTCAGCGTTTATCCCATCCGCACTTCGCTTCCCTGCTATGCCGTTGGCACGACAACAGTTGCACCAGTGGTGCGTCCATTCCGGTCCTCTCGTACTAGGAACAGCTCCTCTCATGACTCCTACGCCCACGATGGATAGGGACCGAACTGTCTCACGACGTTCTGAACCCAGCTCGCGTGCCGCTTTAATTGGCGAACAGCCAAACCCTTGGGACCTGCTTCAGCCCCAGGATGCGACGAGCCGACATCGAGGTGCCAAACCTCCCCGTCGATGTGGACTCTTGGGGGAGATCAGCCTGTTATCCCCGAGGTAGCTTTTATCCGTTAAGCGACGGCTTTTCCACTCAATACCGCCGGATCACTAAGCCCGACTTTCGTCTCTGCTCGATTTGTCAATCTCGCAGTCAGGCACCCTTCTGCCTTTGCGCTCTTCGAATGGTTTCCATCCATTCTGAGGGTACCTTTGGGCGCCTCCGTTACTCTTTCGGAGGCGACCGCCCCAGTCAAACTGTCCACCTGACACTGTCCATCCTCTGGTTTCACAGAGCTATGTTAGAATTTCAGTAACCGAAGAGTGGTATCCCAACATCGTCTCCTCATGAGCCGAAACCCATGTCTCTCAGACTCCCACCTATCCTGTGCATCAGTTACCGAAACTCAATATCAGGCTGCAGTAAAGCTCTACGGGGTCTTTCCGTCCAGTCGCGGGTAATGGGCATCTTCACCCATACTTCAATTTCACCGGGCCCCCTGTTGAGACAGCTCACAAGTCGTTACACCATTCGTGCGGGTCGGAACTTACCCGACAAGGAATTTCGCTACCTTAGGACCGTTATAGTTACGGCCGCCGTTTACTGGGGCTTCGGTTCGATGCTTCGATTGCTCTAACATGTTCCCTTAACCTTCCAGCACCGGGCAGGTGTCAGCACCTATACGTCAGCTCTCGCTTTCGCAGATACCTGTGTTTTTGCTAAACAGTCGCTTGTGACTATTCTCTGCGGCCTGCTCTCGCAGGCACCCCTTATCCCGAAGTTACGGGGTCATTTTGCCGAGTTCCTTAACAAGGGTTCTCCCGTTCGTCTCAGGATTCTCTCCTCGCCCACCTGCGTCGGTTTCCGGTACGGGTACCTTTGGATGTACTAGCAGCTTTTCTCGCCAGCGTGAACTCACTCGCTTCCCTACTGAAATTTCGGTCCGCATCACACCTCAGCTTATAGGATTGCGTACTTCACTACAACCCAACCTTGATGCTTGCACAGGGTTGACCATCACCCTGCTCGAGTTATCCTTCTGTGTCACTGCTTCATTCCATCGGTAGTGCAGGAATCTACACCTGCTGTCCATCGCCTACGACTTCCGTCCTCGGCTTAGGCCCCGACTTACCCTGGGCGGATGAACCTTCCCCAGGAAACCTTGGGCTTTCGACGGGCATGTTTCTCGCATGCCTCTCGCTACTCATACCGGCATTCTCTCTTGTGCAGTGTCCACCGTGCCTCTCGATACGGCTTCTGCCTCTGCACATTGCTCCTCTACCGCGCATCTTCTCAGATGCACCCATCGCTTCGGTGTCACGTTTAGCCCCGGACATCTTCGGCGCACAATCACTCGACCAGTGAGCTATTACGCACTCTTTAAATGTGTGGCTGCTTCTGAGCCAACATCCTGGTTGTCTGTGCAATTCCACATCCTTCTCCACTTAACGTGAACTTGGGGACCTTAGCGGTTGATCTGGGGTGTTCCCCTTTTGCCCGCGGAACTTATCTCTCGCGGACTGACTCCCATGGTCTGCATTGTATGGTATTCGAAGTTTGATAGCGTTTGGTAGGCTTTGTGGCCCCCGCGCACATTCAGTGCTCTACCCCCACCAATGATCCATGAGGCTAGCCCTAAAGCTATTTCGAGGAGAACCAGCTATCTCCGGGTTCGATTGG
>ERZ827104.75-NODE-75-length-115956-cov-19.266452_pt1 | contig 115956 bp, 119 predicted proteins | sample MGYA00519781_ERZ827104 | MGnify/ENA primary metagenome ERZ827104 (study PRJEB31778, sample SAMEA3449257) | human gut metagenome | biome: human gut; feature: human-associated habitat; material: faeces | place: United Kingdom | collected 2010/2012 ...
TGGCATTTTTACTGAAAGGGGGATAGATTTTATGACAGCAGAAGAATACAGAGCACTATTAGATGTGGATTTTAACAATGTAAAAATAGAAGATCTGACTGATATTAGAAAAATTAAAATAGATAAAAATCAGCCACAGAGTAAGAGGCAGGCACAGTTCTTAAAACAGGTGGGAAATCCATATATGCTGCGTCGTGGAAGTATGATGATTAAGGTAAGCTTTGCGAATAATGGACTGTCGATGGAACAGGCATTTGAAAATCTGCTTTTGAATGTCTGAAAATTTGTGGTGGAATTTCAAAGTGATATGTGCTATGATGTTTTTGGTATAAAAATTCTAAATTAGTGCATATCACCTTATTGAAAAGTTATCTTCTAACTTAAACAACAATAGGAGGATGTGCATATGAGTCAGATAAGTCAGATCAAAAAGATCTATCATGCAGCCATCTATGTTCGTTTATCGAAGGAAGATGGCGCTGTTGCTTCACATGAAAAAACTGAGAGTAACAGTATCGCAAATCAGAAATCACTGATTAGAGATTTTCTCGAAAACAAAAATGATATTGAGGTTGTGCAGGAGTATGTTGATGATGGTTTCAGCGGCTCTAATTTTGAGCGACCGGCATTCCAGATGATGCTTGAAGATATTAAGAAAGGCAAAATTGATTGCGTTGTCACTAAGGATCTGAGCAGATTCGGAAGAGAATATATAGATTCAGGTATGTATATTGAGCGATTATTCCCTGCTATGGGAGTAAGATTTATTGCAATCAATGATGGTATTGATTCCGGAGAGGCAAAGTCGCAGTCAGATGAGATTATTATTCCATTCAAAAATCTTATTAATGATGCTTACTGTCGTGATATTTCAATTAAGATACGTTCACATCTTGAAATTAAGAGAAAGCAGGGAGATGTAATCACGGCATTTGTGCCATATGGATACAAAAAGAATGATAAAGATAAGCACAAACTGGAAATTGATGTATATGCAGCAAATGTTGTGAAAGATATTTTCAGAATGAAGTTGCATGGAAAAAGTCAGGATGCAATTGCATGTGAACTTAATTCATCAGGAATACTTCCACCGGCTGAGTATAAAGCAAGCACAGGAAGCAATTATCAGACATGCTTTAAGACAAAAGAAAAGTCGGAGTGGACTTCAGTCATGGTAAGGAGAATCCTTACAAATGAGGTTTATATAGGTAATCTCGTACAGGGAAAACAGACAACACCGAATCACAAGGTCAAAAAGACCATAATCAAAGAAAAATGCGAATGGATAAGGATTGAAAAGAACCATGAGCCGGTTATCACGGACAGGGATTTTGAAGTAGTACAGAGATTGCTTGCAATGGATACAAGAACATCACCGGACAGAGAGGAAGTTTATCCGCTGTCAGGGGTAGTTACCTGTGGCGGCTGTGGGATTCCCATGGTAAGAAAAACTTCAAAAGTGGGTGGCAAAACTTATGCCTATTATCTGTGTGCAACCCATAAGGATTCAAAGCAGTGCAGTTCCCACAGAATTTCCACGGATAAGTTGGAAGAAGTGGTGCTAGAGCTTTTACAGACACACATTGATAACATGATTGACCTTAAAAGAATTCTTTCTTTTATCGGCAACGTGCCGTTTCAGCAGCTTGATATGAAAAAGCTTGAGGAAAGGCGTGAAAAGAAACAGGCAGAGGTAGACAGATGTGCAGACCTCAGAGGAATGCTTTATGAGGATATGAAGGATGGCATTATCTCAAAGGAAGATTACAAAGAGCTTCATACAGCATATGAGCAGAGGAAAAAGAGTGCCGAGATTGCCATTCACCAGATTGAATTGGAAATGGAAGATGTGCTGAATCGTAAGAGCAAAGGCTTTGTATGGCTTGATTATTTTACGGAACATAAAAATATCGAGAAGCTTACAAGGGAAGTGGTTGTATCTCTTATCCGTGAAATAAAGGTATTTGATAAAACCCACATTGAAGTAGTGTTTGACTTTGATGACTGCTACAAAGAATGTCTTAATGTTATTGCAAGTCAGGGGCATTCGGTTGAGGTGGACAGTACAGGAAAACTGAATATCAGATTAAAGGAGGCTGTGTAGTATGGCAAGAAAGAGCAGAAAAAATATGCCGGTTGCAGTTGCAGAGCCGACTGACAATCTGACGGCAAAAGCAGTTTTAAGCATGGATAAGGAGGCAAAACCATATCAGGTTGGAATCTATGCGAGACTTTCATTTGAATCAGAGGCGAATAAGGAAAGAGATACTGTAGACACACAGATAGCATATATCAGGGAATTTATTAATTCGCAGGATGATATGGTAGAGGTTGAGGTCTATGCCGATATATCGGTGACAGGAACTACTTTTGAAAGACCAGAATTTGACCGGATGATTCAGGATATAAGGGCTGGCAGGATTAATACTGTTATTACCCGTGACCTTAGCAGACTTGGGAGAAATTATGTGGAAGCAGGCAACTACATTGAGAGGGTATTTCCTTTTCTTGATGTGAGATATATTGCTATCACAGATGATTTTGATACTGCAAGACCGGGAACTGATTTATCCGTACCGCTTAAGAATATTGTGAACGAATATTATTCCAAAGACCTTTCAAAGAAAGTAGAGACCGGAAAGCATAGTATTTGGGCACAGGGCGGCTTCAGCGAGGGAACGCCACCATATGGATATTACAGGGCTACAGATGGTTCAAGAAAGCTTTTGATTGATGAAGAGGTATCTGACAATGTAGTTAGAATTTTTAATATATTTTTGGATGGGAAGGGATATGCTGGTATTGCAAAGACTTTGCAAAACGAAGGAATTCTTTCACCTCCGAAATACAGATTCTATAAGTCAGGAAAGATTGAACTTGCTGAAAAAGCAAGAGAATGGCACTATTCGCATGTAAAAGAGATACTCCAAGGGGAATATTACATTGGAAATATTGTTCATGGAAAGCAAAGGAAGGCTCTTGATACCGGGAGAAAGAATGTTAAAACAGATGCATCAACATGGCAGCGAATAGAAAATGTTCATGAACCAATAATTGATAAGGACACTTTCTACAAAACAAGGGAGAGAATGGAGCATATCAAAAAGAAGCATTTAGAAGCATCAAAACCTAAAGCTGATGTTCCAAATAAGCCGGATAATATTCTGGTATATAAAACAAAATGCGCCTGTTGTGGAGGCAGTGTATTGATTGGCAGGCATCACACTTATTCAGAAAAGTTCTATTATAAGTGTAAGAACCGTAGAAAATTAGCTAGGCTATGTGAAAATAAGTACTCTTATGATTATTCTGAGGTTATGGATAGTGTTTTTTCTGTTATCCGTCAGCATATGAGTTTGTGTGTTGAGAAAACAAAGTTTGTTCAGAAGATGAACAGCAGAAAAGAGAATGTTCTTCAATATGATATTTATACCAAGCAGATAGCAAAACTTCAAAATGATGTAAGAAGAATTACCGCTAACAAAAGTGGTTTGTATGAAGATTATAGGGAACAGTTAATCACTGCGGAAGAACTGTGCCAGTATCAGAGAGAATATGAAAGCAGAGTAAATGAGATTGAAGCGCAGATTACTGAATTGCTTCATCGAAGAAGTCTGTATGAAAAAGAATTTCATATTGATGAAGGATGGGAAGAAACTGTCAATAAATATATGGCTAAAAGAAAACTTACAAAGGAGCTTGTGGATGCTTTTGTATCGGAAATTGTTTTTTATGATGGCAATATAGAAGTTAAGCTCTTGTATGATGATTTCCTAAAGGAGCTGCTTAAAGTGGCAGAAGAAAGAGAGGTGAGCAGCAATGGATAAGACGATAGCTCTCTATATGAGATTATCAGATGAAGATGACAACTTGGCTGCTCATGAGGAAAGTAACAGTATTTCCCATCAGCGAAAGTTAATGCTTGATCATATCCAGAAACTGCCTGAACTAAAGGACTGCAACATAATGGAATTTTCAGATGATGGATATTCCGGAGCAGACTTTAGCAGACCTAATTTTGTAAAAATGATGGATCTGGTAAAGGCTGGTAAGATTCAGGTTATTGTGACGAAGGACTACAGCAGACTCGGACGAGATTATCTTGAAGTTGGTAACTATATGGAATGTATATTTCCGGTTCTTCAGGTAAGATATATCAGCGTGAATGATAATTACGATTCTGCTAACAGCTTTGGTTCAACCGGAGGTATGAGTGTTGCACTGAAAAATCTTGTGAATGCATTGTATTGTAAGGATGCATCAAAAAAGGTAAGAGCCGCTAAGGCAGTGTTGGCTAAGCAGGGAAAGTACATTGCTGCATTTGCTCCTTTTGGATACCAGAAAAGTGAAGATGATAAGCATATGTTAGTGCCTGACCCAGTAACAGCACCTGTTGTCCAGCTGATATTTGAACTGGCTATTAAAGGCATGAAATACACCGAGATTGCAAATTATCTGAATAATAATGGATATGATAGCATATTTGAGTATTACCAAAAGATTGGAGTTAAGAGATGTTATGAAAGGGATATTGGTGAGCACATGTGGAGTGCCAGTACAGTAATGGAGATTTTATATAATGAAGTCTATATTGGTTCTGTAATCAATAACAAGACGGCTGATAATATTGATACCGGTCATCAGGTTGTGCAGAGAGATAAAGAGGACTGGATAATTGTTGAAAACTGTCATGAACCATTAGTTTCTGTGGAAGACTTCAAGCTTGCTCACAAGATGATAGCAAGACGAGAAGTGACGAAGAGAAAACCAAATGGAAAGTGGCGTAAATCGTATATTCGCTGTGGAATATGTGGTAAGGGACTTTATAAATACGGAAATAAATCCTCATACAGATGCCACAACGGTCATGTGTCACGTATTAGAGGTGAAGAACTTGAGGCGACACTTCTAGACATTGCTAGAAATATGGCATTGGCTCAGTTGCAGGAATTTGAGTTGAAAACTGATGGCGGTAATTGTCCAGATAATCTTGAAAGGGAAATCGAATCACTTAAAAAGTCAAAGGCACACTATGCAAAGCTAAAGTTTGAGATATACGATGATTATACAAAAACAAATATCACTCGTGATCAGATGGCAAAAAAGACTGCAGAAGTTAAGCAGAAAATCGCAGAGATAGAAAGTCTGATTACAGAGAAGCAGGAAACACTTGATATGCAAAAGGATCTCTTTCTTGATGCAAAGCAGGAACAGCTAACAAAGCTTAGTAAGTTGGATGAGTTTGATGAAGAAGTAATCAGATATCTCATTGATTATGTGTTGGTGTATGATAATGAGCATATTGAAATCAGATGGAACTTTGATGACTTTCAGGCTGGATGATGGTATAATCAGTAGTAATAGCGAGAAAACAAAATTATAAAGAAGTAACATGGGGAATCTTGCTAAAGGTTCCCCATTGATAAAAAAAATTAATTTTTTTTTGTTTCTTACTTGACACGAGCAGAGGTTCAACGGGTGATTATTCGGGAAAATCAGGAGATTGAGCTTACGTATACGGAGTTTGAGATTTTCAAGCTTCTTGCAAAGCATCCGGGAATAGTGTTCAGCAAGGAACGGATTTATGACATTGTGTGGAAAGAATCATATTCCGGTGATTACAACATCGTCATGAGCCATATCCGTAATATTCGGGAGAAGATAGAGGATAACCCAAGCAAGCCAACCTATATACAGACTGTTTGGGGAGTCGGCTATCGGTTCAATAAAAATTTAACTCCCCTTTCGAAATGGTGTGTCTGAATGAAAAACATGTATAATTATGCATTTTTGATGTATAAATCTACATTAAGGTTAATTTAAAAACGAATTTGTTTGAAATTTCACCAAATCAATGGAGGTGTTTGATTATGAAAAAAAGAATAATTGCAGTAATTGTAATTTTAGCTGTATTAGTAGCTCTATTCTTTATTGGCACAGGTTTTCAAAAAAGAATGGATGTCGTATTAGTTGATTACTCTGTATCAGAGGATGGAACGGAGATCACGCTTGATGTAGGAATTCCAACATCTACAGGATATATCAGAGGATTTAAAGACAATGGAAGTGGAGTAAAACCACATTATCTTACATTTTTTTCGACGTTTGGTGGAATAAACAGTCCGATTGGAGCAGAGCATAGCTTCCAATTAGAGCTTACTTCGGATGATACAGAAATTTATTTTAACAGACCGGAGGGAGGTTACGAGTTGATTTTAGTGAAAGATGAAGAAACAGGTCAATGGCTCAGACCAAGTGGAATAGGTGAAGAAAATAACACTATTTTTGAAGCAACCATTCTTGAAATTCGTGATAATTATTTTTTAGTAGAACCAGTAGAGGGTAGTCAAGAATTAAACAATGCAGATCTGATTACAGTACCAATGAAAAACATAGGTACTGCTCCACAACCAAATGTTGGTGACATTATTGAAATAGCATATAACGGAGAAATTGCAGAAAGTTATCCAGCACAGATAACAGAGGTTTACGGTATCAAAGTTGTCAAAGAAGCAGAACAATGGGATTTAATTCCTATGGTCATGGTAAATGGCGAGTTATATATTGACACAGGTCATGAAAGTACAGTAGAAGCCCGTTGTGGTGTTATGGATGGAGAGATTACGTCAGAAGTAGACGGAAGTGAAAAGCCAACAAAAGACAATCAATCTAACTTTGGTACAGGCTATGGATATCAATATGGTTCACAAGAAGGCATAATCGAGATTAATATGAATGAAAAATGGTGGGTTTTTGCAACAGAAAAAGTCCTGGCCAGTAGTGAACTTATGATAGACCCAGTTGCAGTAGTAAGTATTCATAATGTTTTCACAGGAGAAAATGCGAATATCACTGAAAATGAGGATATCAGAACTATATCTAATATATTATGTGGTGATGCATGGAATACAGAAGGTACAACTGATTGTTTAAGCAACATTGAAATTACAATCAACGAAGAAACATACAAATATCATTCCGATTGTGGTACATTCAACGATAATGTAAATCAGAACTATTTATCACTGGATGACGAAAGGAAAATTGTGGTAAATGCCATTTTTGCAGAGTATATATCACTCACAGCCACAGAAGTTCCAGCAGAATAAATTTTACAAAGGCTACCCGGTCAAAAAGATTGGATAGCTTTTATTATGTTTTAAACCTAAACTCAATTTCAATCCAGTCAGCAAAACTAATTTTTATTATATCCAAGTAAATCAATAGCTCAAATTGCATTAACTTCTTAAAATGTATAAATAACAGGATAGTTTGGGTTAAGTAATATCAGAAACACTTTTCCGAAAAGGGAGAAATTTAATAACATAGAAACAGACAATTAAGAAACAAAAACAATGGCAGACGCTAAAACAGAAAAACAGAAAGTACAGGAAATAACGGAGAAGTTGGAGTAGGGTATCAAGGAACTTTTTGAAAGCGAGAAGTACAAGATTTATCTGAATACCATGTCAAAATTTCATAATTACAGCTTTAACAACACAATGTTAATTGCAATGCAAAAGCCTGACGCTACGTTAGTGGTCGGATTCAAGGAATATACTTTGCCGAATAAACAGGGGGGACGATAATGCAGGATGTTATGAATGTTAATCAGAAAGAATATAAAATTGTGAAGTTATTAGGACATGGAAAAGGTGGTTATTCCTATTTGGCAGAACGGGAAGGTAAATTTTATGTGTTAAAACAGATACACCATGAGCCATGTGAATATTACTCATTTGGCAATAAAATCGAAGCAGAACAAAATGATTATAACAGACTGCTGCAGACAGGAATCAGAATTCCAAGAATGTTAGACATTGATGTAGCAAATGAAAGAATATTAAAAGAGTATATTGACTATGAATGTAACAATTACATGGATGAATGGAATTTTGAAAATTGGGGGATTAAGTACTGGTCTAAGACAACGGAATTTATTGATTATATGGAGCAGCATTAGTTATGTAACTCAAGATTTTGTTCAATCCAAATCTCTTATAATCCTCAAAACTTGTTGATTTTACACGAAAAAAACTATACTATAGATAGTACCTATTATTAGAGTCAGAGCGTAGAGCAGAAAAAGATACGAGGAAGTAATGATGAGAACAGAAGATAAAACAAGAATGACAGAGGGAAGCATTTCCAGAAAAATTATTTTATTTGCGATTCCGCTGTTTCTTGGAAATTTGTTTCAGCAATTGTATAACACGGCAGATTCACTGATCGTAGGAAATTATCTCGGCAGCAATGCGTTGGCGGCAGTCAGCTCATCCGGGAATCTGATTTTTCTGATGGTTGGATTTATCAATGGCATCGCAATGGGTGCAGGTGTTGTAATTGCCAGATATTATGGAGCGAAAGACAGGGGAAATCTGGAGAAAGCAATCCACACAACGGTTGCGTTTGGAATTGCAGCAGGAATTGCATTGACAGTGATCGGCATGCTTTTAGCACCGAAGATCCTGGTGCTGATGGGAACACCCACAGAGGTGCTTCCGGAGTCTATCACCTATTTCCGCACTTATTTTGCAGGCTCTATCGGAGTGATCATGTACAATATTTTTGTCGGGATTTTGCAGTCGGTTGGCGACAGCAGACATCCGCTGATTTATCTGATCATTTCTTCCTGTATCAATGTGGTGCTGGATATTTTCTTTATTTCAGGATTGGGGATGGGAGTCGGTGCAGCCGCTTTGGCAACAGCGATTTCCCAATTTATAAGTGCATTCTTATGTCTGATTCATCTTCTGAGAGCAAAAGAAGAATATAGGCTTCAGTTAAATAAAATACGTTTTGACAGCCAGATGCTGTGGCAGATCATACAAAATGGTGTGCCGTCCGGTTTTCAGAATTCTGTGATCGCCATTGCGAATGTTTTTGTGCAGACAAATATCAATGCATTTGGAAAAATGGCGATGGCAGGATGTGGATCTTATTCCAAAATCGAAGGATTTGCGTTTCTGCCGGTGACCTGTTTTACGATGGCACTGACCACTTTTGTCAGCCAGAACCTGGGTGCAAAGCAGTATGACCGTGCAAAAAAAGGAGCGAGGTTTGGCGTTCTCTGTTCGATTATCATTGCAGAATTGATCGGAGTTGTGATTTATACAGCCGCACCGGTGCTTATTGCAGCCTTTAACAGTGAACCGGATGTAGTACATTATGGAGTTATGCAGTCGAGAACCATTGCGTTGTTCTATTTTCTGCTGGCTTTTTCCCACTGCATCGCTGCGGTGCTTCGTGGTTCGGGAAATGCATCGGTTCCGATGATCGTTATGCTGTGTGTATGGTGTCTGTTCCGTGTAAGCTATATCACGGTTACGGTTCATTTTATCCCGGACATCCGCGTGATCTTCTGGGCGTATCCATTGACCTGGAGTATTAGTTCGGTCATTTTCCTTGCTTTATTTTTGCGTGGAAAATGGGTGTATGGGTTTGAAAAGAGAAAATAAGCAGCATATCCGGCACATTGGGAAAAGCTTGACAATTTCAGCTTTACGTCTAAAATAATATCATATGAATTTGAATGAGACTGATGCATAAAAGAAATGTATCAGTCTTATCTTATGCAGAGGAGAACCGGAATTTATGAAAAAAAGTGGAACCATGAAAAAAATGCTCACCTATTATAAACCTTACATGCGTGTGTTCTGGACAGACATGTTTTTTGCAACGCTCTCTGCGGCGGTTGCCCTGATCATTCCGCTGGTCGTGAGGTATGTGACCTACAATCTTGTGTACCGTGAGCCGGCAGAAATTTTGCATCAGGCAGCATACATTGCCATTGGACTGTTTGTGCTGGTGGCGGTTGACTGTTACAGTAAATTCTACATTTGTAATTATGGACATGTGATGGGAGCGAAAATCGAGTATGACATGCGTGCGGAAATTTTCGCACATTACCAGAAACTGTCCTTTTCCTTTTATGATGACCAGAAAGTCGGACAGCTGATGAGCCGTATCACAACCGATCTTTTTGATATCAGCGAACTGATGCATCATGGACCTGAGAACATCATTCTGTCCGTGATCAAAATTGCCGGAGCACTGATCATTCTTGTGAACATCAGCCCAATGCTCGCAGTTGCAGCCTTTGCAATATTGCCGTTCATGCTGATCTATGCATTTGTCCTGAATAAAAAAATGCGTCTCGCATTCAAACAGAACCGTGTAAAAATTGCGGACATCAATGCGCAGATCGAGGACAACTTATCCGGTATCCGGGTGGTAAAATCTTTTGCCAACGAAGAGATTGAAAACCGCAAGTTTAAGCAAGGCAATGACGGTTTCCTTGCAGCCAAGAAAAACAGCTATTTTTACATGGGAAGTTATCAGGCAGGGCTTGGAGCGTTTACGACACTCATTCAGGTCAGTGTGATCCTGACAGGTACGGTGCTGATCGCAAAAGGCAGTGTGGATGTCAGCGACCTTGTCACATTTATGCTCTATATCAGTGTGTTTACGGATCCGGTCCGCACCCTCATTGATTTCACAGAGCAGTTCCAGAACGGTTATACCGGATTTGAGCGTTTTCAGGAGATCCTCGCCATTCATCCGGATATCGAGGACAAAAAAGATGCAGTGGAACTTAAGGATGTAAAAGGAGATATTACTTTTGAAAATGTTTCATTCCAGTATGAGGAAAACACGGAAAAAGTGTTGAACCATATCAGTTTAAATGTTCCGGCGGGGGCTTACATGGCATTAGTCGGTTCCTCCGGCGCAGGAAAAAGTACGCTCTGTTCCCTCATTCCACGTTTCTATGATGTGACGGGCGGCGCAGTAAAAATCGATGGAAAAGATGTGCGTGATCTCACCTTAAAGAGTCTGCGCGACCACATCGGCATTGTGCAGCAGGATGTGTATCTTTTTGTTGGAACTGTTTTTGACAATATCCGTTACGGAAAACCGGATGCGACAAGAGAGGAAGTCATCGAGGCAGCAAAAAACGCCAATGCGCATGAGTTTATCATGTCACTTCCAAACGGTTATGAGACGGACATCGGACAGCGCGGGATCAAGCTTTCCGGCGGACAGAAGCAGCGATTGTCCATTGCAAGGGTTTTCCTTAAAAATCCACCGATCCTTATTTTTGATGAGGCAACCTCCGCACTTGACAATGAGAGTGAAAAAGTAGTACAGGATTCATTGGAGAAGCTTGCAAAAAACCGTACCACATTTGTAATTGCACACAGGCTTTCCACCATCAAAAACGCAGAGAAGATCATTGTTTTATCTGAGGATGGTATCGAAGAATCAGGAACACATGAAGAACTGATGGACAGGAAGGGAACTTACGAAAAGCTTTACAATATGCAGTTCCACAAATAAAATGAAAGCAGCAGAAAAAGAGGAGAATTGATATGCCGGAACTTATACGTAAAAAAAAGAAAATGTCATCGTTTGAGATGATCGCATTTGGATTTGCAGGTGTGATATTACTTGGAGCAATTATTTTAATGCTTCCGATCTCATCTTCTGCCGGAGTTGTGACACCGTTTGATAAAACTTTATTTACTGCGACATCAGCTGTCTGCGTGACAGGACTTGTGGTCGTGGATACAGGAAGCTACTGGTCGGCGTTTGGTCAGGCAGTGATCTTACTTCTGATTCAGACCGGTGGATTGGGAGTCATCACTGTGGTTGCATCTTTTTCAATGGTATCGGGGAGAAAGATCTCGTTAATGCAGCGGAGCACGATGCAGGATGCAATTTCAGCACCGAAGGTAGGTGGAATTGTCCGGCTTACGAAATTTATTCTACAGGGAACATTTCTGATCGAATTGGTCGGTGCCATTCTCATGCTTCCTGTATTTTGCAGGGATTATGGATGGAAAGGAATCTGGATGTCAGTCTTCCATTCGGTATCGGCTTTTTGCAATGCAGGTTTTGACATACTTGGAACGACGGAACAGACATTTCCATCTCTGACAGGATATATTGCCAATCCACTGATCAATCTTGTGATTATGCTTTTGATCGTGATCGGTGGCATCGGATTTCTGACCTGGGATGATTTTTGTACAAACAAATGGAACTTGAAACGTTACCGTCTGCAGAGTAAGATTATCCTTGTTACCACCGCTGTTTTGATTTTACTGCCGGCTATTTTTTTCTTTCTGAGTGATTTCGCCGGATTTTCTATGGGAAAAAGAATACTGGCTTCTTTTTTTCAGTCGGTAACTCTTCGGACGGCAGGCTTTAATACGGCAGATCTTGGTGCAATGAACGATTCTTCCAAAGCAATCATGACTTTGATGATGCTGATCGGTGGATCTCCGGGATCAACGGCAGGAGGTATGAAGACAACAACGATCGCAGTGCTGATACTGAATGCATTTGCAACATTTGGAAGAGAGGCAGAAACAGAGGTTTTTGGAAGAAGATTTGATAATACAGTGGTAAAAAATGCAGCAACAATCGCTATTTTGTATTTCTTTTTGTTTTTCACAGGTGGAATTGCAATCAGTCAGATAGAACATGTTGCATTATCGGATTGCCTTTTTGAAACAGCATCGGCAGTGGGCACGGCAGGACTTACATTAGGGATCACAACGGAGCTTGGACTGGTATCACATCTGATATTGGTTGTTTTGATGTATCTTGGAAGAGTTGGCGGACTGACACTTATATATGCTGCAATTTCAGTAAAAATCCAGAGCGGAGCAAAAAGACCGCTTGATAAAATAACTGTTGGATAAAGGAGAAAATTATAATGAAAAATATTTTGCTTATCGGACTCGGAAGATTTGGAAAGCATGTTGCATACCAGTTGAATGAGCTTGGACATGAAGTAATGGCTGTGGATGAGAATGAAAATCTTGTCAATGAAATACTTCCGTATGTTACAGACGCACAGATCGGTGACAGTACCAATGAGAATTTTCTGGAGTCGCTTGGAATCAAAAATTATGATATTTGTTTTGTGACGATCGGAGGCAATTTCCAGAATTCCCTGGAGACAACTTCTCTTTTGAAAGAACTTGGCGCTAAAATGGTCATATCGCGTGCAGAGCGGGATGTACAGGCAAAGTTCCTGCTTCGCAACGGAGCAGACGAAGTCATTTATCCGGAAAAACAGATCGCCAACTGGGCAGCGATCCGCTATACGGCAGATCATATCCATGATTATATCGAAGTGGATGATTCACATGCTATTTTTGAGGTGGAGGTGCCGGGAGACTGGATCGGAAAAACGATCGGTGAACTGGATATCCGTAAAAAGTACAGCATCAGTATTCTGGCAATCAAAACAGACGGAAAGATGAATATGGCGATTGGTCCGGATATGGAATTAAGCAGTGAAGATACCCTTTTGGTTCTCGGTACATACAAGGATATGCAGAAGTGTTTTCGGATATAATGGATAAAAATAAACAGGGTATAAAATAATTATTAAAAATTGCACAAAATTTGCATTTTGTAAAATAATCGAGTAAAATAGGAATGTTCGGGCAGAAAGTGTGATCCGGACAGACAAAGATAATACAATGTAACCATGATAATCTGCATTCTGCATATTATCAAGACATAAAAAGGAGTGGATTTATTATGACAAAAATTGATATTATTTCCGGTTTCTTAGGAGCAGGAAAAACCACATTTATTAAAAAAATGATCGATGAGGTATTTAAGGGCGAGAAGATCGTTCTGATCGAGAATGAGTTCGGTGAAGTCGGAATCGACGGCGGTTTCTTAAAAGATGCAGGAATCCAGATCACCGAGATGAATTCCGGCTGTATCTGCTGCTCATTAGTAGGTGATTTCGGAAAGAATCTTCACGAAGTGATTGACAAATATCATCCGGACCGCATTCTGATCGAGCCATCTGGTGTCGGTAAGTTATCCGATGTTATGAAGTCTGTGATCGATATCGAGAAAGAGGAAGACGTTAAATTAAACGGACTCGTAACTGTCGTAAATGCTTTAAAAGCGAGCAAGCAGATGAAAGCATTCGGTGAATTTTTTAATAACCAGATTGAATATGCTACAGTTGTTGTGCTGAGCAGAAGTCAGAATGCAACACCTGAGCAGTTAGAACTTTGTGTAAAACAGATCCAGTCACTGAATCCTAAGGCTGCAATCATCACAACAGCATGGGATGCAATCAAAGGCGAGCAGATCTTAAAAGTGATCGAGGGAGCAGATTCTCTTGAGATGAAACTGATGGCTGAGCAGCATGCCAAAGAAGAGGCAGAGGAGCATGAGCATGAACATCACCATCATGACCACGATCATGAAGACCACGATCATGAGCATGATCACGAACATCATCATGAACATGACGAGAACTGCACCTGCGGATGCCACGATCACGAAGAACATGAGCATGATCACGACCACGACCATGAACACCATCACGATCATGAAGACCACGACCACGAACATGAACATCATCACGATCATGAAGACCATGACCACGACCATGAGCACCATCATGAACATGACGAAAACTGCACCTGCGGATGCCATGACCATGAGCATCATCATCACCATCATGCAGATGAAGTGTTTACAAGCTGGGGCAAAGAGACGCCTCACAAATTCACGAAGGAAAAGATCGAGGATGTATTAAAGACTCTCTGCGAGACAGATGATTACGGAACAATCCTCCGTGCCAAGGGAATGGTAGAAGATGAGAATGGCACATGGATTTATTTTGACATGGTTCCGGGTGAATATGAGCTTCGTGACGGCGAGCCTGACTATACAGGAAGACTTTGTGTGATCGGCTGCAACATTGACGAACACAGATTAGAAGAGTTATTCGGAATTTAATAAGGGAGAATATATATGAACGAAATACCAGTATATTTATTTACCGGTTTTATGGACAGTGGAAAGACCTCCCTCATCAAAGACACCTTATTTGAGCAGGGTTTTGCAAAAGAGGGAAAAAGCCTTGTCATCTGCTGTGAAGACGGCGATGCAGAGTTTACGGATGAAGAACTTGAAAAAAATAATGTAAAACTTGTCATGGTAGACAGTGAGGCAGATTTTACAGAGGACTTTTTGAAAAAAGTAAATACCGAGTACCAGCCGGAGCAGGTATTCTTAGAGTACAACGGAACCTGGCAGATGGGAACACTCATGGATATGGAACTTCCAAAGTACTGGATGATCGTACAGCAGCTTGCCACGGTAGATGCAACGACTTTCGATATGTATCTTGCAAATATGCGTACAATGATCATGGAACAGCTTTTTTCCGCAGATGTCGTGATCTTCAATCGCTGTGATGACAGTACAGACAAAGGAAAATACCGCAGAAATGTCAAGGCATTAAACCGGAAAGCACAGCTTGTCTATGAGCGTGCGGACGGAACACTTGACGAGAGACCGGAGGAGTTACCGTTTGACATTACTGCGGATGAGATTGAAATTTCCGATGCAGATTATGCGATCTGGTATATGGATTGTCAGGACAATCCGAAAAAGTATGAGGGTAAGAAAGTTTCTTTCTTAGCACTTGTATACAATCCGGACAAACTGAAAAAAGGAATTATGGTTCCGGGACGTTTTGCAATGACCTGCTGTGTGGAGGATGTTACCTTCATCGGTTTCAAAACGAAATACGACAGGGAGGATGAAATTCCGCACAAATCCTGGATCAATATCACAGCAGAAGTACACGTAGAATTCGCAAAAGAGTACAAGGGAAAAGGTCCTGTATTGTATCCAATTTCCATAACTCCAGCCGAGAAGCCGGAAGATGAACTCGTATACTTCTCATAAAAATAAAAAAAGGTGTTGACAAAGATACGTTAATGTATTAAAGTAACACCATAAAGAAAAACCGTTGAGAAAGAGTAGTAAGTAATCTGTTGATATTACAGAGAGCTGCAGGTGGTGGGATTGCAGTATGGATCATTTTACTGAATGGACTTTCGAGGGTGACCTGAACAACATACATAAAGCATACAGAGCCATGTATCAGCAGTAGGAGTCACCGGGAACCGAACCCGTTATCAATCAGGCGTGTATGATAGTACATGAGAGAGTGGACCGGATGGTCAAGATGAGTGGTACCGCGATAATAAGATTTTATTACCGTCTCAAGCAACAGCTTGAGACGGTTTTTTATGTAATAGGAAACTTCGTTTCCATTACATAAAAAACACTCCGTGAGGATCGCACTGCGGCGGATAAGAAACATGTCGCATATTGCGACCCGCCGCAGGCGGAGAATCTCGCAGGCGAGATTCTTTTTATACTTGCAAACAAAACCGCAATACATGATTCTTATAACTTTCAAAACGGATTTCTTTCAAAAAAACATTCTTAAAATTTGGAGGAAAAAATGATGAAGAGAAAAATGATGGCAGCAGTATTGACAATGGCAATGGCAGCAGCAATGATCGGTGGATGTGGAAACAGCACAGACACATCCAATGCAGCAAACAGCACGAACACAACAGAGAGCAGTGCAGACGCAGCCGATTCCGCAAAGGACACTGCACAGAATACTGCAGACAAAACCGTGTACAAAGTTGGAATCGTACAGTATGTAGATGATGCATCCTTAAACCAGATCGAGAAAGCAATTGAAGCAGAGCTGGATGCAAAAGGAGCAGAACTTGGTGTGACATTTGATTATGCAGATTACACCTATAATGGTCAGGCAGATTCCTCTACCCTGAACCAGATCGCAGCAGATCTTGTGGCAGAGGGCGTCGATGTGATCATTCCGATTGCAACGCCGGCAGCAATGATCATGCAGAACGCAACGGAAGATAATCAGATCCCGGTTGTATTTTCCGCAGTATCAGATCCGGTCGGAGCAGGACTTGTAGCAAGTGCAGATGCTCCGGGTGCCAATATTACAGGAACATCCGATGCAATTGATGTGGCACAGATCATGGATTTCATTTTGGCAGCGGATCCGGATGCTGCAAAAATCGGATTTCTGTATGATAAGAGCCAGGATTCTTCCACAAGTGCTATTCAGGCGGCAAAAGATTACTGCGATGAACATGGGATTTCCTATGTAGAAAAAACAGGTACAACAACCGGTGAGATCCAGGCAGCAGCAGATTCCCTGGTGGCAGAAAAAGTAGACGCTATTTTTACACCACAGGACAACACTGTTATGACAGCAGAACTTGCGATTTTTGAAAAATTTGCAGACGCAGGTATCCCTCACTACACAAGTGCAGATTCCTTTGCTTTAAACGGAGCATTCTTAGGATACGGCGTCAACTATGAGACACTCGGAACAAAGACAGCAGACATGGTTGCAGACATTCTTGCAAACGGAGCAGATCCGGCCACAACACCGGTAGAAACATTAGACAGCGGTATCGTAACCGTAAATACAGAGATTGCAGAAAAAGTCGGAATCGATTATTCTATCTTTAAAGATATGTGTTCCGAATTGATCGAGACAGTAACAGCAGAGGAGTTTAATTAAGGTATGGGTTCCATTATTACATTATCAATTGTACAGAGTGCATTAGAACTTGGTTTTATCTATGCACTGGTCGCACTGGCATTATTTATATCCTTCAGTATTTTAAACATTGCGGATCTTTCGACCGATGGATGTTTTACATTGGGATGTGCCGTCTGTGCATCGGTGACGCTTGCAGGTCATCCGATATTGGGATTATTTGCAGCGATGGCAGCAGGTGTCTGCTCCGGTTTTGTGACCGCTTTCTTACAGACAAAAATGGGGATTCAGTCCATTTTGGCGGGAATCATCGTAAATACCGGATTGTATACAATTAATATTGCAGTAATGGGATTCGCTTCCAACATGAACTTATTCAACTGTGAATCCGTTTTTACCTGGGCAAAAACAGCGATCGGTGGAACATGGTATAAACTGATCGTGGCTGCACTGATCGTTATCATTGTAGGAGTGCTGATCTCTTTCTTTTTAAATACAAGGCTTGGACTTTCCATCCGCGCAACCGGAGATAATCCGGATATGGTAAGAGCCTCCAGCATTAATACAAGTGCCATGATCACGATCGGACTTTGTGTTGCAAATGCCCTGACCGGTCTTTCCGGCGGTCTGCTTGCACAGTATCAGAAATCCTGTGATATCAATCTTGGAACCGGAATGGTAACGATCGCACTCGCCAGCCTGATCATTGGGGAATCTATCATTGGAAAAGGCGGTATGTTACAGCGTGTGACCGGCGTTATTTTAGGAAGCTGCCTATATCGTTTTATCGTGGCAGTTGCCCTGAGATTAAATGTACCGGCAGAGTGTTTAAAACTTGTTTCTGCAATCATTGTAGCCGTGGCAATTGCATTCCCATATCTGAAAAAGCAGATGAATTTTTACCGGCAGAAGCGTGCCGCAAAGGCTCAGAACCAGATATACGTTCAGGAGATTATGAAAAATGACAGTGAAGGAGGAGAAAGATAATGGCAGAGAAGAACGCAATGCTTGTGATGCGCGATGTCAGCAAAACTTTTAATCCGGGAACTGTCAATGAAAAATGTGCATTAAAAAATCTGAATCTTACCTTGAAGCAGGGAGAGTTTGCAACGATCGTAGGAAGCAACGGAGCCGGAAAATCAACGCTGTTTAATGCGATAACAGGAGTCTTTTTTGCAGACAAAGGACTGATCATGCTGGATGGTGAGGACATTACCTATCAGAAAGAGCATGTCCGCAGTAAAGTGATCGGTCATTTGTTTCAGGATCCATTGAAGGGAACCGCACCACATATGACGATCGAGGAGAATATGGCGCTTGCCTACCTGCGCACGACTACTTCAAAGAATGCCTATTTCAGCCGGATCAAGGCAGCGGACAAGAAAAAATTCAGAGAGCAGCTCGCACTGCTTGACATGGGGTTAGAAGACCGTATGAAGCAGCCGGTCGGACTTTTGTCCGGTGGACAGCGTCAGGCACTCACACTTTTGATGGCAACGATGGTGACTCCTAAGATTTTGCTGCTGGATGAGCATACCGCAGCCTTAGACCCTGCCACCGCAGAGAAAGTACTGAACCTCACAAAAAAGATAGTGTCAGAGCAGAACATCACCTGCCTTATGGTCACGCACAACATGCATCAGGCGCTTGAAATTGGAAACCGTACCCTCATGATGGATTCGGGAAATATTGTGCTGGATGTTTCCGGGGAAGAACGGGAAAAGATGTCAGTGGATGATCTGTTAGAGCAGTTTGCAGTCCGTGCCGGAAAGGCATTGGATAATGACAGAATTCTGTTTTCCAAAGTGGAGGCATAATAGTGGTGTAGTAAGAATAGAAGCTATAAATAATTAGTATGTTTCAATTATATGAAAAAGCAATAAAACAAGGGAAAAGCCGTTGAAATCTAACGGCTTTTCCTTTATTATATAAAGTAATGCTAAAAAAATGTATATTTTCATAGGAGATTCGTGATTAAGGAAAACGATTACAGAGATGAAAAAGGCAGTGAGTATATACAAGGAGGAAAAACATGTATCCAATCGTTAGAAGAGAAAAACTGGCAGACAAGATCTATCTTATGGATGTCAAGGCTCCTCGTGTTGCGCAGTATTGCGAACCGGGACAGTTTGTGATTGTAAAAATTGATGAGGAAGGTGAACGTATTCCACTTACCATTTGTGATTACGACAGGGAAGAGGGAACGATCACGATCGTATTCCAGACCGTAGGAGCTTCCACAGAGCGTATGGTAAGCTTACAGGAAGGGGATGCTTTTGAAGATTTCGTTGGACCTCTGGGATGCCCATCGGATCTGATCCATGAAGATATCGAAGAATTAAAGAAAAAGAAAATTTTATTTGTTGCAGGTGGTGTTGGTACAGCTCCGGTTTATCCTCAGGTAAAATGGCTGCATGAGCACGGCGTTGACTGTGATGTTATCATGGGTTCCCGTAACAAAGATTTACTGATCTTAGAGGATGAGATGAAAAAAGTTGCCACAAACCTTTATGTGACAACGGATGATGGCTCGTACGGTTTCAAGGGAACCGGTACTGCACAGCTGCAGGAACTCTGGGATAATGGTAACCGTTATGACCACTGTGTGGCAATCGGACCAATGATCATGATGAAATTTGTCTGCAAACTGACAAAAGAATTAGGAATTCCAACGGTTGTTTCCATGAATCCGATCATGGTAGACGGAACCGGAATGTGTGGTGCATGTCGTCTGGTTGTCGGCGATGAAGTGAAATTTGCATGTGTAGACGGACCGGAGTTCGACGGACATCTGGTTGATTTTGATCAGGCGATGAGAAGACAGGCTCAGTACAAGACCGAAGAGGGAAGAGCAATGTTGAAATTACAGGAAGGTGCAACACATCACGGCGGATGTGGCAATTGTAACAGTTAAAAATCAGAAATTTGTCAGATCAGAGAGAATGCTGTCTGGTCAGTTACATAGAATCAGGAGGAAAAAATGGACGTATTAACTAGAGTTCCGGTTCGTGAGCAGGAGCCAGCCGTTCGTGCAGCGAACTTTGAAGAAGTATGTTTGGGATATAATGAAGAAGAAGCAATGGCAGAAGCTGCCCGCTGCTTAAACTGTAAAAATGCACAGTGTATGAAAGGATGTCCGGTATCCATCAATATTCCGGGATTTATCGCAGAAGTCAAAGAAGGTAATTTTGAGGCTGCTTATCATGTGATCAGTGAGTCTTCCGCACTTCCGGCAGTCTGTGGCCGTGTATGTCCACAGGAGACACAGTGTGAGGGAAAATGTATCCGTGGAATCAAAGGAGAGCCTGTAGCGATCGGTAAATTAGAGCGTTTTGTTGCGGACTGGGCAAGAGAACATGGCATTAAACCGAAAAAGGCAGAAAAGTTAAATGGACATAAAGTAGCAGTGATCGGCTCAGGCCCGGCAGGTCTTACCTGTGCAGGAGATCTTGCAAAGCTTGGTTATGATGTGACGATTTTCGAGGCATTGCATCAGGCAGGCGGTGTTTTGGTTTACGGTATCCCTGAATTCCGTCTTCCAAAGAAGAAAGTGGTTGCCGCTGAAGTGGAAAACGTGAAAGCATTAGGGGTTAAGATCGAGACCAACGTTGTCATCGGTAAATCCGTTACAATCGATGAGTTGATGGACAACGAGGGCTTTGAAGCAGTCTTCATTGGATCCGGTGCAGGACTCCCAAGATTTATGGGTATTCCGGGCGAACAGGCAATGGGTGTATTCTCAGCCAATGAGTATTTAACAAGAAATAACCTTATGAAAGCTTTTCTGGACAATTACGACACACCGATCAAAGCAGGTAAGAAAGTCATCGTAGTAGGTGGTGGTAATGTGGCAATGGACGCTGCCAGAACAGCAAGAAGACTGGGTGCAGAGGTACATATTGTATATCGTCGTGGTGAGGAAGAACTTCCGGCCCGTAAAGAGGAAGTACATCACGCAAAAGAAGAAGGTATCATCTTTGATCTTCTCCAGAATCCAACCGAATTATTGGTGGATGAAAACGGTTGTGTAAAGGGTGCAAAAGTGATCAAAATGGAACTTGGCGAACCGGATGCTTCCGGAAGAAGAAGTCCGGTTGAGATTCCGGGCTCTGAATATGAGATCGAGGCAGATACTGTGATCATGTCACTTGGTACTTCTCCAAATCCTCTGATCTCATCCACTACAAAAGGTCTTGATATCAACCGCAGAAAATGTATTATTGCAGAAGAAGAGACCGGTGCAACTTCCAAAGAAGGTGTTTATGCCGGTGGTGACGCTGTGACAGGTGCAGCAACTGTTATCCTTGCGATGGGTGCCGGTAAAGCAGCAGCTAAGGGTATTCACGAATATCTCAGCAACAAATAAAAACAGACAGGACAGGGCAGGTGCTGAATGGGTCATACATTTGGCACCTGTTTTTTTTCTGTAAGTATTCCAAAGAAAACCCAAAGTTTTATTAATATTTTATGAAGAGGGTAGCAAAATTACAGGGTTTATGTATATAATAGAACACGCTACGCAAGAAAGAAATACGAGAGAGGTTACCGATAGATGAAGGAGCAGAATCAGCGCCAGATACAGAATCAGACAGAATTAGACGAAAGAAGACTGAGACAGAAAAAGCTTGTACGGAAAAGAAAAATCGTTTTGAGTGTAATGCTTTTGACATCTTTTTTACTGGGATGTGTCTGTGGAAGATATTTTCCTGAGATCAAACTTGGAAAAACAGAAGAAGTGCTGGCATCAGCGCAGGATAACTCCGGTGAAGAGAAAAAAGAAAATCAAATTACAAATGACGTAGATAATGGAACAACAGCAGATGGAACGGAAAAAGAGGAACAGTCTGCTACAGAAACTGTCGAAGAACCGGCAGACAGCGAAGAAACGAATGATCCGTTCGCGGAGATTCCACAGGTTGTGTTATCAAAACCGGTAGATTATTCCTTGAATCAGGCAATCAGACAGTTAGAACAGATGGAAGCGTCAGATGAACGCTACGCACAGATCGTGGAAAATGCAGAGAAATATCCGGAAAAATTACTGATCAATCTGGCAAATAATCCGGAAATGATCGCATTTGTAGCTGATTATAAAGGGAACACAAGGGATTATGATAAAGCAGAACTGACAGAGAAAGAGTTACAGGAAGAATATCCGCTCTTTTTACAGTGGGATAAACGCTGGGGCTGCCTTGCATATGGGGATGACAGCAATGTTGCGATCAGCGGATGCGGTCCGACAACACTGGCGATGGCAGTAGTTGCGCTGACTGGAAACGAGGAGGCAACTCCGGCTGCAATCGCAAAATTTGCCATGCAGGAAGGGTTTTATATGTCCGGCACAGGAACGATGTGGTCGCTTATGACAGAGGGGGCGGCAGCTTACGGTGTCCGCTCCGAGCAGATCAATATCAGCCAGACTGAGATCAAGCAGCACTTAGATCAGGGAGACATCGTGATCTGCTCCGTGCGGCAGGGAGATTTCACTACAGGGGGACATTTTATCCTGCTCTATGATTATGATGATGAAGGATTTTCCATTAACGATCCGTTTTCTTTATACCGCAGTGGTCAGAAATGGGACTATGGAAAAATCAGAAGCCAGATCAAAGCTGTCTGGGCATTAAAAGCAAAATAAAGAACAGTTAGCGATTGTTCAAATAGTTTAACAAAAAACAGGGCATACTAAAGCATCATAAAGTGAGATGGAGAGATGCAGAATGTGCCAGAATATGAGTGGACTGTCCACTGCTGAAGTGGAATTTCGGAAAAAAGCAGGGTTGTCGAATGAAAGCGTAGATTCTTCCACAAAGACAGTGGCACAGATCATCCGCTCAAATGTTGTAACTTATTATAATCTTATTTTTTTGATCATTACGATCCTTCTGATCGTGGTGGGATCTTTTCGGGATCTTACTTTTTTACCTATAATTATTGCAAATATGTTGATCGGGATCATCCAGGAGCTGCGTTCCAAAAAAATCCTGGATGATCTTACGATATTAAATACACCGAAAATCACGGTCCGGCGCAACGGAAGTAATCAGGAGGTTTTGGCGGATGAACTGGTGCAGGATGATGTGATAACGCTTTCAGCAGGTGGACAGATTCCGGCGGACGCACTGGTGTTATCCGGCAATATCACGGTCAATGAGGCTTTGATCACAGGGGAGGCCGATGAGATTATAAAAAAAGAGGGAGATCCGCTTTTCTCGGGGAGTTTTGTGATATCGGGAGAGTGCCTGGCAAAACTCGAAAAAGTGGGAAAAGATTCTTATATTTCAGGACTGATGTTACAGGCAACGCAGACAAAAGAGGGCGAGCAGTCGGAGATGATCCGGGCGTTGAACCGCCTTGTGCAGACCGTGGGCGTGATCATTTTGCCGATCGGGGCGATCCTGTTTTTACAGCAATACTTTTTTTCCGGGGCAACGATGAAAGATAGTGTGACGGGCATGGTGGCGGCTATTCTCGGAATGATCCCGGAAGGACTGTACCTTCTTGCAAGTGTGGCGATGGTGGTGTCGGTGATGAGGCTTGGAAAACAAAAGGTACTGATCCATGACATGAAATGTATCGAGACACTGGCGCGGGTAAATGTACTGTGTGTGGATAAGACCGGAACCATTACCGTGCCGGAAATGGAAGTGGCACAGTTTATCCTTGCAAAAGACCAGAACCTTGCAGCGAAAGAACAGGAAGCAGACCAGCAATCGGAAGACAAAAATAAAATTGCAAAGCTGCTCTCTGACTGTGTGCGTGCCCTGCCGTGCGACAATGCAACGATGGAGGCATTGCAGCAGTATTTTACGGAGCCGATGGAAAACAGTGCAGAAAAAATCGTCCCGTTTTCGTCTGCCACAAAATACAGCGGAGTGGTTCTGGCAGGAAAAGCTTATGTGGTCGGCGCACCGGAATTTGTGCTGCGGCAGGATTATGCGGCTGTTCAGGGAACAATCGAAGTATTTCTGGAAAAGGGATATCGTGTGCTTGTATTTGCAGAGTATGAGGGGAATCTGGATGGAAAAGAACTGACAGAAAATGCAACTCCCATTGCATTTATCCTGCTCAACAATGCAATCCGGGAGGGGGCAATGGATACATTCCGTTACTTTTCCAAGCGGGGAGTGGAAGTGAAAGTGATCTCCGGGGACAATCCGGTCACGGTATCGGAGATTGCAAAGAAAGCGGGAATCCGCCATGCGGAAAAACAGGTGGACGCAGCAACGTTGAAAACAGCGGAGGCAGTGCGGAAGGCAGCAAAAAAATACACGGTGTTCGGCAGGGTGACACCGGAGCAGAAACGTCTTCTGGTGCAGGCATTAAAAGAGCAGGGAAAGACCGTGGCAATGACCGGAGACGGCGTGAACGATATTCTTGCGTTAAAAGATGCAGACTGCAGCATTGCGATGGCATCAGGCAGTGAGGCGGCTTCGCATGTGGCACAGCTTGTGCTGCTCGATAACGATTTCAATAAAATGCCGGCGGTTGTCATGGAAGGGCGGCGGGTGGTGAACAACATCGGGCGCACTGCCAGCCTTTATCTGGTCAAGAACATTTTCTCCATGCTCTTAGCCGTATTTTCCATGCTGTTTCTGATCGATTATCCGCTGGAGCCATCGCAGGTGTCGCTCATCAGTGTTTTTACGATCGGGATTCCGTCATTTTTTCTGGCGCTGGAGCAGAACCGGAATCAGATCCATGGGCATTTTCTTACCAATGTCCTGATCCAGGCGCTTCCGGCTGGGATTACAGATTTTATCGTGGTGAGCGGTCTGGTGATTTTCTGCAGGGAGTTCGGAGTGGAAAAAGAGTGCGTTTCCACGTCGTGCACGATCCTGATCGCAGTTGTCGGCTTCATGATCCTTTATCATATAGCAAAACCGATGACAACACCGCATGCGATCCTGATCGCAGCGATGGTCATCGGCTGGTTATTTTGTATGCTGTTTTTCAGTGAACTGTTTGCGATCACGGCGGTCACAGGAAAATGTGCAATGCTCATGATCGTGTTCGCAGTCATCACGGAGCCGGTGTTCCGGTATCTGATACAGCTTGTGGAGACTGTTCAGAAGTGGGGTGGAAAACTAAAATTTTAGTCTGATGAACCGGCATGTTTTTTCCGGCTCTGTTTTTCCCAGATAAAATACGTTACGATCAGAAGGATTCCGGTGAACAGCCATGTGATCGGGCTTGCCAGACGGACTGCCCAGTAACCGAACGGATTTAAGGTGACGGCGATCACGATAATACGGCACACCATTTCCACAACACCGCTTAACATTGGAACAAGTCCGCGGTTTAAGCCCTGCAGGGCGTTCCGGTAAAGGAAAATCCATGCGAGCGGCAGCATGAAGAAACTGATGGTGTTCAGATACTGCATGGCATAGTCGAAAATTTCTTCAGAAGGATTGCTCACAAACCAGCTCACAATAAAACGTCCGCCGAATACGCAGATGGCAGAGGCAGCAAGCGAGATAAAAATGCAGATGAAAAATCCTTTGCGCATTCCCTCGTAGATACGTTTGTATTTTCCTGCGCCGAGGTTCTGACCGCAGTAGGTGGCAATCGCAGTGCCGAGTGTCGGCATGGTCTGGGTGGAGAGGTTTTCCACTTTGGAGGCGGCAGTGAAGGCAGCCACAACACTGGAACCGAAAATATTGACTGCACCCTGCAGGATCATGGTTCCGATAGCGGTGATGGAATAGTTGAGCGCCATCGGAATACCGATGGAAAGCATATTGAACACACCGTATCCGTCGAGATAGTAATCTTCCCGGCTGGTTTTTAAAATGTCGAATTTGCGGAACATATAAATAAAGCAAAGCAGTGCGGAGACACCCTGCGCAATGATCGTTGCATAGGCAGCGCCTGCGGTTCCAAGTTTTACGACGACGATCAAAAACAGGTCGAGCACAATATTTAAAAAGGAAGAGAGAATCAGGAAATACAGCGGTGTTTTGCTGTCGCCGATCCCTCTTAAAATACCGGCGGCAACGTTGTAGGACATCGTGAGCAGGATACCTGCGAAAATGACTTTAATATAAGAGTCTGCGAGTCCTAAGATATTGTCCGGTGTTTTCATTAAAATAAGAAACTGTCTGGAAGCTGCCACCGTAGGGATAGTCAGAAGTAACGATACAATGGCAGTCAGTATCAGGGAGAGTGCGACATAATGCTTTAACAGCTTGAAATCTTTTGCACCGAAGGCGTGGGAGACCATAACGCCAAATCCCTGCGCAATACCATTTGCAAATCCTAATACAAGGAACATCAGACATCCGGTAGAGCCTACCGCAGCCAGAGCATCCTCACCAAGATACTGCCCGACAATGATCGTATCCACCATGTTATAAAACTGCTGAAAAATATTTCCCAGTAAAACCGGAACGGAAAAAAGTAAGATCTTTCTGAGCGGGCTTCCCATTGTCATGTCTTTTGTCATAATCTGTACTCCTTGATTTATAAAATAGTTAAAAATCTGTCCGTGTTTTTTAGCCTCAACACGCATATTCTTTACGTTTCAGCAACTTAGTATAAGGCATGGACCGCAAAAAGACAATGTTTATTTTTGCGAAAAAATATAAATTTTTTGTTTTCGCAAAAGAAAAGATTTTTTCGTGGGAAACTGTTATAATAAGAAAGCAATTATTTGCAAGTCACAGTAAAATCACGGAGTAAAATAATGCAGACAAACCTCGAATACTACAAAATTTTTTATTATGTATCCAAATACAACAGTATCTCCCTCGCAGCAGAGGCACTTTCCATCTCACAGCCGGCAGTCAGCCAGGCAGTCAAGCATTTAGAAAGTGATCTTTCCTGTGCTCTCTTTGTGCGGACATCCAAAGGCGTGCGCTTGACAAAAGAAGGCGGACTGCTTGCAGAATATGTGAGAAAAGGATATGAGACAATCCTTACCGGGGAGAAAAAACTCTCAGAGATGTTAAACTTAGATGCCGGAGAAATCTGTGTGGGGGCTAGTGACATGACATTGCAGTTTTATCTGCTTCCTTATTTAGAAGCGTTCCATGATGCATTTCCACAGATCAAGGTGACCGTGACGAATGCCCCGACACCGGAGACGTTGAAACATTTACAGGACGGAAAAATTGATTTTGGGATCATCAGTACCCCGGTGAACAATAAATATGATTTTAAAATGACACCTGTGCGCAAAATTCAGGATGTCTTTGTGGCGGGAAAAAAGTTTGAGTATTTAAAAGGTGGAAAATTAAGCTATAAAGAGCTTGAAAATCTTCCGGTCATGTGCTTAGAGGGCAGCACTTCCACAAGAAAATATGTGGAGGATTATCTGGCAGAGCGCGGCACATTTGTCCGGCCGGAATTTGAACTTGCGACGAGCGATATGCTCATTCAGTTTGCAGTGCGCAACCTCGGTGTTGCCAGTGTCGTGTCGGATTTCGCAGAAAAATATATCGAAAGCGGGGAATTATTCGTATTGAAATTTGATAGGGCGATACCGGAACGCGAGTTTTGCATTGTCTCAAACGAGCGTGCGCCGATGTCGGCAGCAGCGGAAAAACTATACGATTTTCTGCTTGTTCCGTAGTGAAAAAATGTCAGAAAAAGTTCATCAAATCTTCATCAATCTTAATGGAATATCAATGGGATTGCGGGCAGGAATATGATAAATTTATATGCAAGATCAGGATATTTAGGAGGAAACGTAAATGATGCGTTTATTATCGATCTGGATAGACTGTACCTCAGCTGCTATTTTTGTGATTCCTGCTTTGGCTATTTTGCAGTGTACAATCTATAGGAAATGGGAATTTAAACCATTTTGTGTAAAACTGATATTTGCATTTTATGCGCTTGCTCTGTTTTCGGTTGTGGGTGTCCCTGCGGTTGGAACATTTCAGATGGATTTTGGACTGAATCTGATACCGTTTGCAGACATTGTAAATAGTCCGTTTGCATATATGAAAAATACGATTCTGAATATCATTTTATTTATACCGATGGGATTTTTTGTACCTGCGGTCTGGAAGAATTTCCGGTCTTTCAAAACTATGTTTTCCATGGGACTCGCGGTATCACTGGGGATTGAACTATTACAGATATTTACATTCCGGCTTACGGATATTGATGATCTGATCACCAATACGGCGGGAACCGTGCTGGGATATGAAATAAGCAGAAGATTTTCTTTTCCGTTCTCTTTAAAATCAGTGGATTCGAAAGGAATTTTGGTACGATATGAACCTGTCCTGATTCTGGCAGTTACGCTTTTAGTTTCCATGTTTCTGAAACCAATCGTGTCTGATAGCATATGGAATATCATGATATAATGAGCGCAAGTGAGAAGAATGCATTTATGCATTCGGCGAACGGCGAATGTCGATCATGAAGCTTTGCTTCATGATATAATAAACAATTATATCAAATATAATGAATATTAATTTTACTTATGACATATATTCGTGTATAATCATAAAGTAAAAACAGGAAAGTGTGATGGTTTTTACAGACCATCACTTTTTTTATGCAGGAGGAAAATCAAATGGTTACAGCAGTAGTAGGCGCTAACTGGGGCGACGAGGGAAAAGGAAAAATCACAGATATGCTTGCAGATGAAGCGGACATCGTTATCCGTTTTCAGGGTGGAGCAAATGCAGGTCACACCATCGTAAACAACTATGGTAAATTTGCATTACATACATTGCCATCCGGTGTATTCCACAGCCACATCACCAACATTATCGGAAACGGTGTTGCACTGGATATCCCGAAGGTAATAAGTGAGATCAAATCGATCACAGACCGCAATGTGCCTGCACCAAAAATCATGATTTCAGATAGAGCACAGATCGTTATGCCATACCACGTTCTTTTCGATCAGTATGAGGAGGAGCGTCTTGGAAAGAATTCTTTCGGTTCTACCAAGTCCGGTATCGCACCATTTTATTCAGACAAATATGCAAAGATCGGTTTCCAGGTAAGTGAGTTATTCGACGAGGAATTATTACAGGCAAAAATAAAACGTACCTGCGAGACAAAGAACATTATGCTTGAGCATATGTATCACAAACCATTATTAAAGGAAGAAGAGTTATTAGCTACTTTGCATGAGTACAGAGACATGGTCGCTCCGTATGTCGGAGATGTTTCTTTATTCTTGGACAAAGCAATCAAGGAAGGCAAGAAGATCTTATTAGAAGGTCAGCTTGGTACCTTAAAAGATCCAGATCACGGAATTTATCCAATGGTAACCTCTTCTTCCACCTTGGCAGCATACGGTGCGATCGGAGCAGGTATCCCACCATATGAGATCAAGAAGATCGTAACAGTAAGTAAAGCATACTCTTCCGCAGTAGGAGCAGGTGCATTTGTAAGTGAGATCTTCGGAGACGAGGCTGACGAACTGAGAAGACGCGGCGGAGACGGCGGTGAATTCGGAGCAACAACCGGACGTCCAAGAAGAATGGGATGGTATGACTGTGTTGCAAGTAAATATGGATGTCGTCTGCAGGGAACAACCGATGTAGCACTTACCGTACTTGATGTATTAGGATACTTAGATGAGATCCCGGTATGTGTTGGATACGATATCGACGGAGAAGTAACCACAGACTTCCCTGTAACTGCAAAATTAGAGAAAGCAAAACCGGTATTAAAGAAGCTTCCGGGATGGAAATGTGATATCCGTGGAATTAAGAAATACGAGGATCTTCCGGAAAACTGCAGAAAATATATTGAGTTTGTTGAGGAACAGATCGGATACCCGATCACAATGGTTTCCAACGGACCAGGCAGAGAAGATATCATTTACCGCAATAAATAAAGAGACTGAGGCAGGCGTGCAGTGGCACCCTGCCTTTTGTGACAAAACATGGAGGATTGTATGGTAAAGAATATAATTTTAGATGTCGGGAAAGTTCTTGTGGCGTGGGAGCCGGAAGACGCAATGAAACAACTTGGATTTGATGATAAGACAGTGAAAGCAGTTGCGGATGCTACGGTCAATACTCCGGTCTGGCTTGAGACAGACCGTGGCGTCTGGTCAGATGAACAGATCCTACAGGCATTTTATGAGAAGGCACCGGAATATAAAAAAGAGATCGATCTGTTCTGGAATCATCTGGAACTGGCAATCACACAGTTTTCCTATACGAAAGAATGGATTTCCAATATGAAAAAAGAAGGCTTGCATGTGTATATTCTTTCTAACTATGGAGATTGGACTTATCAGAGAACGAAGGACAATGCGCTGGATTTCTTACTGTTGACAGACGGCGATATCTTTTCTTACAGTGTGAGACAGGTCAAACCGGATGTGGAAATCTATGAGACATTATTAAAAAAATATCAGCTCACAGCGGATGAGTGTGTATTTATCGATGACCGGATGGAAAATATCGAGGGAGCCGAAAAAGCCGGAATCCACGGAATCTGCTTTGAGACGATCGGGCAGGTGAAAGAGGATCTGAAGAAATACAATATATATGTTTAAATAGCAGGTACTTAAGAAGAGAAAAATCGTTGTTTCACAAAGTTATCACAATTTTTACCAAAATTAAACACATTTTTTCAATAAGATAATACTATCGAAAACCGACAGTTGCGAAATTCGTGAAAACAGACGGATTTCGCAATTTTCATGCAGCCGGAAGTAAGGAGGAAAAAATTGTGATCGAGATCAGCCATCTGGTAAAAAAATATGGCGACCATATTGCAGTGAATGATCTGACATTGACTGTGGAACCAGGAAAAATTTATGGATTTTTAGGACCAAACGGCGCCGGAAAATCCACCACGATGAACATTATTACAGGGTATTTAGGTGCAACCAGCGGAGAGGTAAAAATTAACGGATTTGATATTTTTGCACAGCCGGAAGAGGCAAAAAAATGTGTGGGATATCTGCCGGAGATCCCGCCTCTTTATGTGGATATGACAGTCAGGGAGTATCTGAACTTTGTGGCAGAGTTAAAGAAGCTCGAAAAAAGTCTGAGAAATAAATATGTGGAGGAGGCGATGGAGACGACCGGAATCACCGCACAGCAGTCAAGACTGATCCGTAACCTGTCAAAAGGCTACAGGCAGAGAGTCGGATTTGCACAGGCAGTGTTAGGGTATCCGGAGATTATCATTCTGGACGAACCGACGGTCGGACTTGATCCAAAACAGATCATCGAGATCCGTGACCTTATCAAAGAACTTGGCAAAAATCATACGGTTATTTTAAGTTCGCATATTTTGTCTGAAATATCTGCAGTGTGTGATCACATTTTCATTATTTCCAAGGGAAAATTAGTGGCAGGCGATTCCACGGAAAATCTGATGAAACAGATGTCCGGGGCGCAGGAGATCGAACTTCTGGTCAAAGGAGACAATGCGGCAGTGCAGGAGACATTTACCGGGATCGCAGAAGTTGAAAAATGCATTCCATTAGAGCAGAAGGACGAAGCGTGTGCACATCTGAATCTGATCGCAAAACCGGGAATGGATATCAGGGAACAGGTGTTTGACTCCTGCGTCAACCATGGATTTGTCATTCTGCAGATGAATCCCGTTTCAAAATCTCTTGAGGATGTGTTCCTTGAACTCACGGAAAAAGAGGGGACACAGAAGGAAGTTCTGCCGGAGAAAAAACTCCATTTTGTAAAGCCTCATTTTGGAAAAGAGAGTAAGGAGGACGGGAAATAATGTTTGCAATATTAAAAAGAGAAGTAAAAGCTTACTTTCAGACGGTGACAGGATGGTTGTTTATTGCAGCAGTTCTTGTACTCTATGGACTATATTTTTATGTTTACAATCTGCGCGCAGGCTATCCTTATATTTCTTACTCACTGTCGGCAATCGCATTTATCATGCTGATCACGGTACCGGTGCTGACTATGCGCAGTTTTGCGGAGGAACGCCACAGCAGAACAGACCAGTTGATCCTGACTGCACCGGTATCTGTGGGAAAAGTAGTATTGGGAAAATATCTCGCAATGGCTTCCGTATTTACCATAGATATGGTGATCATTGCGATCACACCATTGCTGTTAATGTCTTACGGAACGATCCCATTAGGGGAATCCTATGCAGCAGTGCTTGGATTCTGGCTGTACGGCTGCGCCTGCATTGCCGTTGGCATGTTTATTTCCTCATTGACCGAAAGCCAGGTGATTTCCGCAGTTTTGACATTTGTTGCATTATTTGCCGGCTATATGATGGGAAGCATCTGCAATCTGATCTCAGAGAGCGGGAATCTTCTGACAAAAATTTTAGGCTGCTACGATCTTTACACGCCGCTCGATAACTTTATGAATGGAACACTGGATGTAGCGGGAATTGTCTATTACGTAACGATCATTGCATTACTTTTGTTCCTGACAGGGCAGTCTGTTCAGAAACGCCGCTGGAGCATCAGTTCCAAAAAAATATCGACAGGTGTTTTTTCAACGGGAATGATCATTGCAATGGTGGCAGTGACTGTTGTTGTGAACCTGTTCGTGGCAGAACTTCCGGCAACATGGACATCCATTGATGTCACTTCAACGAAAATTTACTCCATCACAGATGATACGAAGGATTATCTGAAAGGTCTCGACGAGGACGTGACAATTTATGTGCTGGTGTCCGATGCATCAAAAGACACAAAGCTGGATGAGACATTACAGAGATATGAATCCCTGTCGGATCACATCAAAGTTTCCTATATCAATCCGGCTGCAAACCCGGCTTTTGCAGCACAGTATACAGACAGTTCTGTGACTTCCAACAGCATGATCGTTGTGAGCAGTGCAAGATCCAGAGTCATTGATTACAATGATGTGTATACCTATAGTTATGATTACAGCAGTTATTCCAGAAGCATTGATGGATATGATGCAGAGGGACAGCTTACAAGTGCAATCCAGTATGTGACCATGGATTCGACAGAACTTCCGGTGATCTATCAGGTGTCCGGACATGGGGAAACAGCTTTGACCGGTGGCTTTACAGAGGCAATTGAAAAAGCAAATATCACTTTATCTGACCTTGCATTATTAAAAGAGGATGCGGTTCCGGAAGATGCAGCAGCACTTATTATCAATGGACCGACGACTGATTTTTCGGAGGACGATGCCAACAAAGTGATCGATTATATCAATCAGGGTGGAAAAGTGCTGATCACCTGCAATTTCCAGGCACAAGGTTTGGAAAACTTCGAGTCGATCCTGTCAGCCTGCGGAATGGAGCGTGTTTCCGGCATTGTCATGGAAAATGATAAATCCTATTATTACAGCAATACACCGTATTACCTGCTTCCTGACGTAAATTCAAGTGCATATACAAGTTCCGTCAGCGGTTCATATATCTTTGCTCCATACAGCGAGGCAATCACCTATGGGGAAGATACAGATGATACAACTTATACAGCATTATTGGAGACGACAGATAAAGCAGTATCCAAGACAGATGCAGTAAATGCAACAACATCAGAGCTGGAGGAGGGAGATGCTGCAGGACCATTTGCGGTTGCGGTTGCCATGGAAAAAACAATCGATGAAGATACAGTCGCAAAAGTAGTGGTCGCCGGATCTGTGGAAATGTTTGCAGACAGTGCAGACCAGATCGTTTCCGGAAATAACAGCGCAATGTTTACAGATATCATTGCCCAGATGGTTGGCGATTCTGATCTTGCAACAAGTGTGATCCCAACAAAAGATTACACGCTCAGCGCCATCACGGTGGATGCGGCGGCAGGGATTCTGTATGGGCTTGGTCTGATGATCGTGCTTCCGGTCATTATGATGATTCTTGGAATTGTGATATGGGCATCAAGAAGAAAAAAATAAAACAATAGATGATAGAAAATCAAGATTGGAGACAGATAGAATATGAAAAAACAGAAAATTCAGTTTATTGTAATTCTGATCGTGCTGGCAGTGCTTATCGCTGCCACCTTCGGAATGAAATGGTATAACAAAAATAAAGAGGAAGAGAAAACAGCGGAAGAAGAGGCTTCTACCATTTATATTTCCAAAGTGGACGTTGACACGATCACAACATTTTCTTATGAGGTTGACCATGTGACGTATACTTTTACAAAGGATGGGGATACATGGACCTATGACGGAGACACATCACTGGATATGGATGAAGAAGCGATCGACAGCATGCTTTCAACACTGTCATCGCTGACAGCAATAGAAGAGATCAGTGATTATACAGATCTGAAAGAGTTTGGATTTGACCAGCCGGAAGATCTGATATCCTACACAACAAGTGAAGGGTCTGTTTCTCTTTTTGTAGGAAATAAAAATGATACTTTGAATGCATACTATATTATTTCAGCTGATGGAGGAAGCATTTATCTGACAGAAACGTCTCTTGCGGATGCTTTTTCCAAAACGATTGAGGAGCTGACAGTCACAGAGGATACAGAAAGCACGGAGACTGTTGAGAACACAGAAACTGTATCTGAGAACACAGAAGAATAAATAAGATAAAAGCAGGATCAGCACCTGACAGAAAATTTTGTTCAGGTGCTGATTTTTTAATGCTCTGCAGTATCTTTTTCTTCGGAATCTTTTTTGATCAGTTTGTAAATAAAACTGTATGCCCAGATCAAAACAGGGATGATCACAGAGGCATAAATGGATGTCATGAGCATGTTCATAAAATTTTCACTGGCAGAAACTGCACATACGATGGTAGAGACATAAAGTCCAACCAGAATAATGACACCGACGATTGCTAAAATTTGTTTTACTTTTTTCATATTTTGAATCCTTTCAGGAAAAATCGAATAAGTTATGGTATAATGAGCGCAAGCGAAAAGAACATATTTATATGTTCGGCGAGCGGCGAAATTATTGAGTGATGAAATCACGATATAATCATCCTATCGGAAAAAAACATTTTCGTCAATAAAATTGTGGAAGAAAAGGCAGGTAAATCTGGTGGCATATGAAAAGCTTTTGAATGAAATTTATGCGGCGGTATCATTGAAATATCTGTGGAAGGAATACGAACCATATTTTGTGAAAAGTGAATCGCCGGACTGGATTAATCCAAACATGGATTTCGGGCTGGAAGTCAGTCAGGCACTTTTGCCGGATGACGGGCAGGAGGAGAGTTTTATCGAAAAATATCTTGGTTGCCGGAAAGAGGAACTACCTTCTTTGGCGTTTGATAAATATGGAGAGCGGTTGAATTTTTACAATGGAAGGTTTTGGGCGATTCTGCCAGATAATACTGTGCAGCAGGATTATCTTTCCAAGGCGAAATATCGTTTTGACCGCAAACTGGAAAAACTAAATGCAAATTATATCCATAAGCACTACAATGGTTTGTATCTTTTTCTACATCCGACCGACGAGAATGATATTGATGCAGGTGCACTGTTTGAATATATGAGATATACACAGGAAAAGAAAAAAATGCGATTTGACAGGGTATTTTTAAATTGTGTCAAAACCATTTATGTCTGCAATTACGAAAACAATACGATTGAGCCGATTGTGCTGCCGCCAAATGCGGAAAACTTTTTGAACACGGAGGCGGAGTACTTACGCAATTGCTGTGACTGGAAGGATGGGACAGCGTTGGAGATGAAGCGTGGCGATGAGAGCTTTTAAATGAGTGCAGAAATATGATTGGAGGAAAATAGAATGAACAGTATCTTTCACAGAGTAAGTATCAGAAAATATCAGGAAAAGAAAATTGAGCAGGAAAAGTCAATTAATTTCTTGACTTTCCCAACATCACCCTTTACAATAAATCTATCTTTTTTTATCAAATTAAAAACGGAAAATATACTACCATAACAAAAAATCCATCACCACATCGGTGAACCGTTCAGCAGGGGAATTGGATATTACATGATGGTGAAAAAATCAAGAGTATCATTTCGGACTTGGAATACACAAAGCTTGATAAAAAGTTACAAGATCAGTATTCGGAACTTTTGAAGAATCAAGTTCCCAATAAGGTGGAGATATATTATCATAATAAATTGTTGAAACATCATTCGATAGGTCAACGGGCTTCGGCACTTATATTATTTATACTCATGCAATCCGATAATGATATTATTCTTATAGATCAACCAGAAGATGATTTGGATAATAAAATTATTTACGATGAAGTTATTACTGCAATTAAGAAAAAGAAGCAGAAAATGCAATTTGTTTTTGAAACACATAATTCTAATATTCCCGTTTTAGGGGATGCGGAAAGAATTTTTATGGTTGAATATCAAGATACAAAAATTGATATATCACAGGGAAATATTGATCTTAAAACTACACATAAGCAAGTTGTTGATATTATGGAAGGAGGAAAGGAAGCATTTAATAAAAGGCAATTGATTTATACTTCTTGGAAATAGAATATATTAAACACAAATATGAAGAATATAATTCGTTCTTTCTCCACCAAAAAAAATCCTTTGAAAATCCCATCAATATTTGCTATAATAACAAATGCATCTATGCATGATGCAAATATACTATAATTAGAAATCGAGGAATGTAACATGGCATTATTGGAACAGTGGCAGAAAGTTGCCTATAATGAGAAAGCAGATAGAGGTGAATTACAGAGATTCTGGCAGAGATACTTCCTTTTAGAGAAGGGCGTATACGAACAGCTTTTAACAAATCCTGATGAGGAAGTAGAAGGAACTGTAAAAGAGCTTGCAGAGAAGTACAACCTCAGTGTTATGGAGATGACAGGATTCTTAGATGGAATCAACGACAGCTTGGTTGAGGCTAATCCAATCGACACCATGGAAGAAGATACAAAAGTTAACCTTGTTTTTGACAAAGAAAAATTATACAAAAACATGGTTGACGCAAAGGCAGATTGGTTATATGAATTACCACAGTGGAAAGAGATTTTTGATGATGAGAAGAGAAGAACTTTATTCTTAGAGCAGAAGAAATCCGGCACTGTTCATGTAGGCAAAAAAGTCGGACGTAACGATCCATGCCCATGCGGAAGTGGTAAGAAGTACAAATACTGCTGCGGAAGATAGTCCGCCGTATCTGAAATGTAAAAAGTACTTTACAGATAGAAGAAAAGGGTATAGAATGACCCTAGTCAAAACGATGAAGAGAAGAGTAGCATAAGCAAAAGTCCCAGAGAGGAAGGCGTTTGGTGTGAGCATTCCGGCTAAGAATTATGTGAAGACCAGCTCTGAGTGACCCCAATCCGGTCCGGTGATACCGTTACAATCAAGAATGAGATTTTTCTGGAATGGACAGGCAGTAAGAAGATTGATGTCTGGTAAGACGGAGAGATGAAGATGGGTGGAACCACGATAAGTATATCGTCCCTGATATTGTAGGAATGCAGTATCAGGGATTTTTTATGTTGTACAGAGAATCGGAGATACTTCCTACAGAAACTTGTTTTTAAATAGCGAAAGGAAATGAAGAAAATGGTAGATTTTAAAGCAGACGAGAGACTGAATACTTTAAACCATTCCTGCGCACATGTGATGGCACAGGCAGTAAAACACTTATACCCACAGGCAAAGTTCTGGGTAGGACCAGTTGTAAAAGAAGGTTTCTATTATGATATTGACCTTGGCGATGATATCATCAACGACGAAGCAATTGCAGCAATCGAGAAAGAGATGAAGAAAGTCTGCAAAGAAGGCAAGAAGATTTACAGACGTGAGATTTCCAAAGCAGAAGCAATGGAAATGTTCAAAGATGATCCATACAAACTGGACTTAATTGAAGGTCTGGAAGATGGAAACATTTCTGTTTACGATCAGGGAGATTTCACGGATCTCTGCCGTGGACCTCACGTAGACAATACAAAGTTATGCAAGAACTTCAAACTTGTAAAATACTCTGGTGTATATTGGAAAGGTGATGCAAACAATCACGTAATGCAGCGTATTTACGGTGTATGTTTCCCGACACAGGAAGAGTTAGAGGAGCACTTAAAACTTCTTGAGGAAGCAAAAGACCGTGACCACAGAAAAATCGGTAAAGAGATGAATCTTTTCATGTCGGATGACCTTGTTGGACGTGGACTTCCAATGTTCCTTCCAAAAGGATACACAGTATGGCAGGAACTTGAAAATTATATCAAAGCAAAAGAGAGAAAGCTTGGATATCTTCATGTTATGACACCTTGTGTTGGTACGGTTAATCTGTATAAAACATCCGGTCACTGGGATCATTACAAAGACAATATGTTCCCTGCAATGGAAGTGGAGGGAGAGTCCTTTGTTCTCCGTCCAATGAACTGCCCGCATCATATGATGATTTATGCAAACAGAATGCACTCCTACAAAGATCTTCCGATCCGTATCGGTGAGATCGCACATGATTTCCGTTTCGAAGCCAGCGGTACTTTAAAAGGTATCGAGAGAGGACGTCATTTCTGCCAGAACGACGCGCATCTTTTCGTGACACCGGAACAGATTGAGTCAGAGTTCTCACAGGTTGTGGATCTGATTTTTGATACTTACAAGGATTTCAACATCACAGATTACCGTTGCGTGCTCTCCTTAAGAGATCCTGCTGATAAAGTAAAATATCATGATGACGATGAGATGTGGAACACAGCAGAGAATGCACTCCGAAAAGTATTAGATGACCTCGGAATAGACTATACAGAGGAAATCGGTGAGGCTGCATTCTACGGACCAAAACTTGACGTAAACGTAAAACCGGCAATCGGAAATGAATACACACTTTCCACCTGCCAGCTTGACTTCTGCTTACCTGCAAAATTCAATCTGACATACATTGACAAAGATGGCACAAAGAAAACACCAGTTGTTTTACACAGAGCAATCCTTGGTTCCCTTGACCGTTTCATGGCTTATATCTTAGAGGAAACAAAAGGAAATCTGCCACTCTGGTTAGCACCGGTTCAGGCAAGAATCATTCCGGTTAAAAATGAGGATGAAGAGTTGAATGCATACTCACATGAACTTCTCAGCTATCTGGATGAGAACGGTATTCGTGTGGAAATCGACGAGCGTGCCGAGAAACTCGGCTATCGTGTAAGAGCTGCACAGGTAGAGAAAGTTCCTTACCTCATCATTCTTGGAAAGAACGAAGTAAAAGACGGAACGGTAAGCTACAGACTTCACGGTGAGCAGGCTACCACAACCGTTCCAAAAGAAGAGTTCCTTGCAATGTTAAAGGATGAGATTGTAACAAAGAAAATCAATCCTGCCGCATTAAAATAAAATTTAATAAAAAATTGAAATGAACGAAGAGCGTATGCCAGAAAATTATGGCATATGCTCTTTTACATATTTTTTTCGAAAACTGCCATACTAATCTAAGACAATTGCGAAACTCATGAAAACCTAAGTTGAATTGTGAAAAATTAACAAAAGACATGAAAGACATTGGGGGACCGCCGGTTCTTAGAAGGCAGGTACAACTTTTTTCAATCAGGTCTGTGCATTTACTGCACAGACCGTGCGAAAGTGATTCAAGTGTGAGCAAATTCCTATCTGCGAAGCAGATTTTAAATGAATTTGCGAAGTACTGCGAAGAATGAGCAGTACCGTTGCGAGTGACACATATCGAGAGCGTGTCTTGAATGTTTTTGTTAATTTTGAACAATTTAAAGAAGATTATGAGGAGTTTCACAATTGTCTGACAGATTTGAAGGAAAAGGAGAAAAAAGTATGGCATATTTGGATTGTTCAGTGAAAAGCTGCACCTACAATAATGAAGACGGCTGTTGCTGCAAAGGCGACATTCAGGTGGAGGGACGCGAAGCAACCGAAGCACAGAGCACCTGTTGCGGAAGTTTCAAAGACCGCGGAACAAACGGTGCAGCCTGTAACGCATTAAAAGATGTTTCCAAGGAAATCGACGTTGCATGTGAGGCAACACACTGCCGTTTCAATGAAAATGAGAAATGTCACGCAGATCATATCGGTATTTCCGGTGCCGGAGCCTGCACCTGTGGAGAGACAGAGTGCGCAAGCTTCGAGTGCAACTGTAAATATGAATAATTAATACAGGTATGAAACTGGTCTGCACATGCTCCATTTGTGCAGACCATAAAAAAGCAGGATAAGAAAATTTACATCTGTAAAGCAGGATTCCAGTGCTTTAAAACACAAAAACTACACAAAAAGTTTACAAAGATACCCTTGTTTCTTTTGCCGCGGAGATGTAGTATGGGAGTTGGAAAAACAAAAAGATTCCTGTTTGGAGGCGGTACTTATGAGAAAAAAATCACATATTTCACTGGCACGTTACATTGTAAATAATATGGAAGACAATGATCTGAAAAAACATAAATTATCTTTTTACATCGGAAGTGTCCTGCCGGACATTAAGCCATCTTTCGTCTATAAGCGCCATGAGATGGACGGAACTTACCCGGATATCAGACGCCATATTGAGCGCCTTTCCGAGGGCAGGAAACTGGTGGAGAAGAAAAAAGGGCGCAAGTATTACATGGATCTTGGACAGATCAGCCACTATCTGGCAGACTATTTTACCTATCCTCACAATAAGATCTATCCGGGAAGTCTGAAGGATCACTGTTCTTACGAGGAAAAGTTAAAGCGGGATCTGCGGAGATATATTAGGACGGACGCTGCAAAACCGCATAAAGCAGATCATCTGGAATTTAAAAATGCCAAAAATCTTTGTGATTTTATCCAGAAATCCCATGATGATTATCTTGTGAGAAAGCATGATGTGGAGGATGATATCCATCACATTGTGGAGGTGAACTACAAGGCAATGGAGACAATGATACATTTGCTCGCCGAGAAAAGGGCAGAATTCCGGTTAAAACATTCCTGAAAAATGAAAAACATACAAAAACGATAGGAAAACATACGAATCAAATATTAATTTTTTATGAACAGCGCATCCAAAGTCGAAAAATGGATGCGCTGTTTTTGTAGGAAATACGTGCAATTGTGAAAAAATCCGTTTGGAAATGTCGAATTTTGGAGAAAACTCATCACCTAATTCATTTGATTTTTGAATCTGCGGATAGTAATATGGAGAATATAAAAGAGAGGAAAAGAAAAAGGGGAAAAGAAAAAGGGACTATTCTCTGCTCCGGCAATTAGCAGAAATTTGAATTTGTAAAATTGCATTTTCCATTAAGGAAATCAGGAGGATTCATATGAGAAAGTTGAGTGAGTTACAGCAGGAAATCGAATCCGTTCGATTTGAACTGGATCAGGCACTTTTACGACAGGATAAGTTTGATAATTACTATCAAAAAAGTACAAAACTCGATCAGCTGATTGAAGAGTATATCGAGGAAACAGAAAGAAGTAAGTAGAGAAGAATGGAAAATAATGCCAAATCAGGAAATAACTGGTCTGGCATTATTTTTTTGCGCTAAAATATTGATTTTTTCTTAAGAATAGTCTAATATATGTTTAAAAGTGGTGGAAAGTGGTAGAGAATGGTTCAAAGTGGTGGCAAATGACCACAGAAATGGAAAATCAAGAGGAACCAGCTGCCGCACAAAGGCAGGTGATTGTGTCATGTTTATGGGAGAATACAACCACACAGTTGATCCAAAAGGCAGACTGATAGTTCCGGCAAAATTCAGAGAGCAGCTTGGCGATGAATTTGTAGTGACAAAGGGACTTGATGGATGCTTATTTGTGTATACGTTAGAAGAATGGCACAACATCGAAGAAAAATTCAGAAATATTTCCATGACTTCCAAGGATGCAAGAAAGTTTTCACGTTTCTTTTTTGCAGGAGCAGCTTCCTGTGAACTGGACAAGCAGGGAAGAATCCTTCTTCCACCAGTTTTAAGAGAATATGCCAATCTGACAAAAGATGTCGTTTTAGTCGGAGTCTTAAGCAGAGTGGAAATCTGGGACAAAGACAGATGGCAGGAGAATACATATGATGAAGATGAGATGGATGAGATTGCAGAACACATGGCAGATTTAGGGTTCAGCATCTGATCCACAGAGAATAAAAAAAGAGAGCCAGAGCAAAAGTCAGGCAGAGAGGATCACAATGGAATTTAATCATTATTCAGTATTACTAAATGAGACAATTGAAAATTTGAATATCAAGCCTGACGGAATCTATGTGGATGGAACACTTGGCGGTGGCGGACATGCTTACCAGGTGGCTTCACGGTTATCAGAAAAAGGCAGGCTGATCGGAATCGATCAGGACGCGGATGCAATCGCAGCCGCCGGAGAAAGATTAAAGGAATTTGGTGACAAGATCACCATTATCCGAAGCAATTACGCCAACATGAAAGAGGAACTTCACCGCATTGGCGTGGAAAAGGTGGATGGAATCGTGTTGGATCTTGGCGTATCTTCGTTTCAGTTAGATACACCGGAGCGAGGTTTTACTTACCGTGATGAGAATGCTCCACTTGATATGAGAATGGATGACAGACAGAGCCTGACTGCAAAAGATATCGTAAACGGATACAGTGAGATGGATCTTTACCGGATCATCCGTGATTATGGTGAGGACAAGTTTGCAAAAAATATTGCAAAACACATCGTGCAGGAGAGGGCAAAGAAACCGATCGAGACAACCGGAGAACTGACAGAAATCATAAGGGCTTCCATTCCAATGAAAGTTCAGGTGACCGGTGGACATCCGGCAAAAAGAACCTTTCAGGCAATCCGTATTGAGCTGAACAAAGAGTTAGAAGTACTGCAGAATAATCTGGATGATATGATCGACCTTTTGAATCCGGGTGGAAGAATCTGTATTATCACGTTCCATTCCTTAGAGGATCGTATTGTAAAGACGAATTTTAAACGAAATGAGAACCCATGTACCTGTCCGAGTGATTTTCCAGTGTGCGTATGTGGTAAAAAATCCAAGGGAAAGGTAGTTACAAGAAAACCAATCCTTCCTTCCGAGGAAGAATTAGAAGTGAACTCCCGTTCCAAGAGTGCAAAATTAAGAGTTTTTGAAAGGGTGTAGCAGATGCCGAACAGAACAGTAAATCACAACAATCGAAATAGAGCAGCCTATCAGGTAGATGGCAACACCGTACGCCGTATGGAGGCGATGCCGGATTACCGCAAAGAGCGCAGAGACAGACAGGAGCGGGAACGCGAGGAAGAGCTGAGAAAACGCAGACGTGCCGCAGCCAGAAATCAGGAAAAAGCGCTTCGCATGAGCAAAAGTTATGTTGTATTCCTGACAATGGCAGTGACCGTATTTGGCATTTTCTGTGGAGCTTATATTAAGCTTCAGTCCGATGTAACGGCAAGAATGAAAAAAATCGCAAGCTTAGAGAGCCAGGTGACAGACCTTAAGGCTGACAATGACGAGGCTTACAAGAGAATTAATACCGCAGTAGATCTCGATGCAATCAAGGAGAAGGCAATCAATGAACTTGGTATGTTTTATGCAACACAGGATCAGATCGTCTACTACTCTGTAGATAAGACAGACTACATGAATCAGTATAATGAAATCCCGCAATAGAGGGAATTTTTAGGCAAAAAAATAATTCGGGTGGTAGAATGGCAAAAAGAAGACCGAAAAAGCCGATGTTAAAGTTTCCAAAGCGTATGCAGAAAAAAATGATCGTCATGTTTACGGTTGTTGCAGCGCTTATGATCGGACTCATCGGAAGACTGATGTATATTGAATACACCAGTGGAGAAAAATATGAGAAAATCGTTCTGGCACAGCAGGGCTATGACAGCCAGACAATTCCTTATCAGAGAGGAGACATTGTAGACGCAAAAGGAACTGTGCTGGCAACCAGTATCGCAGTTTATAATGTGATTCTGGACTGCTCCGTTTTAAATGATGATGAAAAATATGTGGAGCCGACGATCAATGCGCTTGTAAGCTGCTTCCCGGATCTGACAAGTGAACAGCTTTATTCTTACCTGAAGGACTCTCCGGACAGCAGATACATTGTGCTTGCCAAGCGTTTGTCCTATGATACGATCCAGCCTTTTGTAAATCTGCAGGAGGAGCGGGATGAAAAGGGAAAACTGGTCAATCCATATATCAAGGGTGTCTGGTTTGAAAAAGAATACCAGAGACAATATCCATATGGAAAACTGGCAAGTTCCGTGATCGGGTTCACAACATCCGGTAACCTTGGAATTAATGGACTGGAAAATTATTATGATGACACGTTAAATGGAATTAACGGCAGACAGTATGGATATCTGAATTCGGACAGTAATTTTGAAAAAACGATCAAACCGGCAGTCAATGGCAATACGTTAGTGACAACGATCGATGCGACGATCCAGTCGGTGGTAGAGAAGAAAATACAGGAGTTTAATGAGGCCTATACAGATGGTTACAGAGAGGGTGAGGGCGGAGCAACAAGAATCGGCGTGCTCATCATGAAACCGGACAATGGCGATGTCCTTGCAATGGCACAGTATCCAAACTACGATCTGAGCAATCCATGGGATTTATCTGAGTATTATACACAGGAAGAGATCGATGCGATGGATGATGATGCGAGACTCGAAGCGTTAAATCAGTTGTGGCAGAACATATGTCTGACCTATACTTATGAGCCGGGATCAACGGCAAAACCATTTACGGTTGCAGCCGGGCTTGAGACAGGAACACTGTCGACCAATGATACCTTTTTCTGTGATGGAGCCGAACAGCTCAGCGGATTTACTGTAAAATGTGTTGCCTATAGAAAAGGTGGACACGGAATGCAGACTTTGGAACAGACATTGATGAATTCCTGTAATGATGCCCTGATGCAGATGTCCTACCGGATCGGGGCAGAGAATTTCACGGAGTACCAGCAGATTTTTGGATTTGGACAGAAAACGAACATTGATCTTCCGGGAGAATCAAGAACAGATTCCCTGATTTACACATTGGATACAACATCACAGCTGAGTCTTGCAACCAATGCTTTCGGACAGAACTTTAACACCACGATGATCCAGCTTGGAACTGCTTTCTGTTCTCTGGTCAATGGCGGTAAATTATATCAGCCGAGAGTGGTAAGCAAGATCACGGATCAGAATGGAAATACGATTCAGGATATTTCCCCGACGTTGCTGCGTGAAACAGTATCTAAGACAACAAGTGATACATTAAAACAGTACATGTACTCAACCGTGACATCCGGTACCGGAAATACGGCAAAAGTAGACGGTTACTCCATGGGAGGTAAAACCGGAACGGCACAGAAAGTGCCGCGTGATGGTGTGAACTATCTGGTTTCTTTTATCGGTTTTGCACCGGTGGACGATCCTCAGTTAATGATCTACTGTTTTGTGGATGAGCCGAACTCGCAGGATCAGCCACACAGTACATTTGCACAGAATATTGTGAGGGAGATTTTAGAAGAAGTACTTCCTTATATGAATATTTATCCGGATGAGGAGACGACAGGCTTACATTCCGGATGGGATATTACCGGAACGGATACAGGCGCAGCCGCTGTGACAGACCGTGTGACAGGAAATATTCCGGAGGAAGAACCGGAAGGAACGGATGATGTGCCGGATACCATGGAAGATATTCCGGGAGCCGAGGAAAACAACGAAGAAAACGCCGAAAATGATGGTGTAAATGCAGAAGAAGCAGGAACAACATCCGATAACAGTGAATAGAAACATAACCTCATAAAAGTTGGAATAAAATGCAAGGAAGACTTTTATGAGGTTTTTGTTTTATGTATCGGAATAAGACCTTTAACCGCAAAAAGGTAATGATCGTATTCGTGGCATTTTTTTTTATTATGATGTTTCTGATTGGAAGACTGGTCTATCTGATGATCTTCTGCTCCGAATATTATGGAAATAAAGCGGAGAATCTTCATGAGAGGGAGCGAGATATTAAGGCGGCACGGGGAAAACTTTTAGATGCAAACGGCACAGTGCTTGCCACAAACAAATCTGTGTGCACGATCTCCGTGATCCATAACCAGATAGAAGAACCCGAGAAAGTCATTGAGATGCTTGTGAGAGAACTTGGTATTCCGGAAGAGACTGCGAGAAAGCGCGTGGAGAAAGTCAGTTCCATCGAGCGTGTGAAAACAAATGTCGCAAAGGAGACCGGGGATGCAATCAGAGCCTATGGACTCTCCGGAGTGAAAGTGGATGAGGATTATAAACGATATTACCCTTATGGGACGCTTGCTTCCAAAGTACTTGGATTTACCGGGGCCGACAATCAGGGCATTTTGGGACTTGAAGTAAAGTATGATGAATACCTTCAGGGAACCAACGGAAAAATCCTCACGTTAACCGATGCGAGAGGAATTGAGATTGAGAATGCCGGGGAGAGCAGATTAGAACCCGTGAACGGTTATGACCTTTGCTTATCATTAGATTACAATATTCAGATGTACTGTGAGCAGGCGGCAAAAAAAGTCTGCACGAAAAAATCGGCGGACAGTGTTTCCGTGATCGTGATGAACCCACAGAACGGTGAACTTATGGCGATGGTGAATTATCCTGAGTTTGACCTGAACGATCCGTTTACACTGGTTGGGGACAACGGGGAAGCTGTGTCAGCGGAAGAAAAACAGAATCTGTTGAATAAAATGTGGCGAAACCAGTGCATCAGTGATACCTATGAGCCGGGTTCTACATTTAAGATTATTACGGCAGCGGCAGCGTTAGAAGAGGGAGTGGTAAAACTGGACGATGCATTTTTCTGCCCGGGCTATAAAATAGTGGAGGACAGAAGAATCCGGTGTGCGAGAACGACAGGGCATGGAGCGGAAACATTTGAGACAGGGATCATGAACTCCTGCAACCCGGTTTTTATGGAACTTGGCGAGCGGTTAGGCGCGGAAAACTTTGCCGGTTACTTTAAGCAGTTCGGGCTGTTATCCAAAACAAATATTGATCTTCCGGGGGAAGCGGGAACAATCATGCATAAGACGGAAAATATTGGACCGGTGGAACTTGCGACAATCTCGTTTGGGCAGTCGTTTCAGATTACCCCCATCCAGCTTGTTACGACGGTATCTTCTATTATTAATGGGGGAACGCGCGTGACACCACATTTTGGCGTAAGCGTGCAGGATGCGGACGGAAATACAGTAAAAACGTTCTCCTATGAAACGCATGAGAATATCTGCACAGCAGAAACTTCGGAAACGATGCGCTATCTGCTGGAGAAAGTGGTGTCAGAGGGAACCGGAAAAAATGCCAAAATTGAGGGCTTTTCCATCGGTGGAAAGACAGCAACTTCACAGACACTTCCAAGAAGCGACCATAAATACATTTCATCGTTTCTCGGATTTGCGCCCGCTGACAATCCGCAGGTGCTTGTGCTTGTTGTTATCAACAATCCGCAGGGGATTTACTACGGCGGAACGATCGCTGCTCCTGTGGCGAAGGAAATATTCGAAAACATTTTGCCTTACCTTGATAAATGAGATGAAATAACGTATACTAGTTAGGCGAATTGAACGTTAGAAAAAATACAAGAGGTGTTTAGTCATGAATTATGAAATAGTGATACCAGTTTTGATCTCTTTTGCTATCAGTGCCATTTTAGGACCGATCGTGATCCCTTTTTTGAAACGGTTAAAGGTGGGGCAGACAGAGCGGAAAGAGTTGGAATCCCATTTGAAGAAAAACGGAACCCCGACTATGGGCGGACTTATGATACTGGCAAGTATTATCATTACCTCCCTGTTTTATGTCAAAGATTATCCGAGAATTATCCCAATCCTTTTTATGACTGCAGGATTCGGTGTGATCGGTTTTCTGGATGATTATCTGAAGGTAGTGCTCCGCAGATCGGATGGACTGCTTCCATGGCAGAAGATGATCTTACAGTTTGTTGTGACAACCGTGTTTGCAGTTTATATGGTGCGGTATTCCGGAATTGAGCTTACCATGCTGATCCCATTTTCCGGTGGAAAGTACTTAAATATCGGATGGCTTGCGATTCCGCTGCTTTATTTTGCAGTGATCGGAACCGTAAACGGTGTGAATTTTACGGATGGTGTGGATGGGCTTGTGTCAAGCGTTACGATTATGGTTGCAACCTTTTTTTCAGTTGTGGCGATCGGGACAAATGCCGGGATCGCTCCGATCACCTGCGCAGTAGCAGGAGCCCTGCTTGGATTTTTATTATTTAATGTATATCCGGCAAGCGTTTTTATGGGAGATACCGGTTCCCTGGCACTGGGCGGCTTTGTTGTGGCAACTGCCTATATGCTCCAGATGCCATTATATATCCTGATTGTCGGACTGATTTATCTGGCAGAAGTCATATCTGTTATGGTTCAGGTTACTTATTTTAAATACACTAAGAAAAAAACAGGTGTTGGAAAGCGGATTTTCAGAATGGCTCCGCTCCATCATCATTTTGAGCTTGGTGGATGGTCAGAGACGAGAGTTGTTGCAGTGTTTGCAATCGTGACAGCACTGCTTTGCATGCTTGCATTATTAGGCTTATAAATCGCATTGGAAAATTGCAAAATGACCTGCCCGAACGGAGCAGGAGATTGGAAGGATAAGACGATGAATTTAGAAGGAAAAAGAGTGTTAGTAGTAGGTTCTGGAAAAAGCGGAGTTGCAGCCGCAGAACTGCTCAGAAAAAAAGGAATCACATTTGTACTTTTTGATGGAAATAAAGATTTAGATGTGACAGCATTGATCGAGAAAAATCCGGTATTTGCCGGAGCAGAGATCCTTTTGGGAGAACTTGCACCGGAAGATATGGCGCGCATTGATCTTGTTGTGTTAAGTCCGGGCGTGCCGACAGACCTTCCAATGGTCAATGAACTTCGAAACAGACAGATTCCAATCTGGGGCGAAATTGAACTTGCCTATCATTTTGCAAAGGGAAGAATTATTGCAATTACCGGAACAAACGGAAAAACTACGACAACTTCGCTTGTGGGTGAGATCATGGCGAATTATTTCGATGATGTGAAAGTGGTCGGCAATATTGGGATCCCATACACATCGGTAGCGGCAAACACGACAGAGGATACTGTGACAGTCGCAGAGATCAGCAGCTTCCAGTTAGAGACAACACATGAGTTTGCGCCGGAAGTGACAGCTATTTTAAATATCACACCGGATCATCTGAACCGTCATCATACGATGGAATGTTATATCGAGACAAAAGAGAGCATTACAAAGAATCAGACCGCCGGGGATACCTGTGTGTTGAATTATGAGGATGAAGTGCTGCGCAGGTTTGGCGAGACACTTCAGATAAAAGTTGTATTTTTCAGCAGCAAGCGCAGACTGGAAAAGGGACTTTATCTGGACGGAGAATATATTTTTTATGCAGACGGCACAACGGACACAAAAGTGATCAATGTAAATGAGCTGAATATTTTAGGAAAACACAATTATGAGAATGTCATGGCGGCAGTCGGAATGTCGGTAAGCTTTGGCGTACCGATGGATAAAATTGTGGAAGTGCTGAAACGTTTCCAGGCAGTCGAGCATAGAATTGAGTATGTGACAGAAAAACGCGGCGTGAAGTTTTACAATGATTCCAAGGGAACAAACCCGGATGCGGCAATCCAGGGAATCCGCGCGATGAACCGTCCGACACTGTTGATCGGTGGAGGTTATGACAAACAGTCTGAATATGATGAGTGGATTGAGAGTTTTGACGGCAAGGTGAAGAAACTCGTGCTGATCGGTCAGACGAAGGAAAAGATTGCGGAATGTGCGAAGAAACATGGCTTTGAGGATGTCATACTCTGTGATACATTTGAGGAGGCAATTGACACCTGTTATGCAAACGCAGTGAGCGGGGATGCGGTATTGCTTTCCCCTGCATGTGCAAGCTGGGGCATGTTCGCAAACTATGAGGAGCGCGGACGCATTTTTAAGGAATACGTGCGCAATCTGGCAGAATAAAAAATGTCAGGCATAATGGCATGACGTGCAGTAAATAAGAAATGAGGAATTGGAATGGCAAGAGGTCAGCAGACGGAAAAGAAAAAAAAGCCAATTAAATATTTCGATTACAGTCTTTTGTTTCTGATCATTTTTCTTTTGTGTTTTGGATTGGTCATGTTGTACAGTACCAGTTCCTATGCAGGTTCCAATAAGTTTGGGGATGCTTCCCATTTTGTAAAAAGACAGTTGTTTGCAACAGGACTGGGGATCGTGGGTATGTATATCGTATCTAAGATCCCATATCGGTTCTGGATGAAGGTGAGTTCCATGGCGTATCTGGCAGCTATCGTGCTCTGTACCGCCGTTATTTTTATTGGTACAGAGGCAAACGGTCAGGCGAGATGGTTAAAAATCGGGCCGTTATCTTTCCAGCCGTCAGAGTTTGCCAAGTTTGCGGTTATTATTTTTCTGGCAACGGTTATTTATAAGACACCACAGAAAATGGGTGAATTCATGAGCCTTGTCAAGATAATGGCAATTGTGCTTCCAATCGTTGCAGTGGTCGCCTACAATAACTTAAGTACAGCGATCATTATACTTGGAATTGCAGTCTGTATGTTGTTTGTTGCCAGTCCGAAGTATTCCCACTTTGTGTTGATGGCAGCGGCAGTCGGTGTGGTAGGTGTTGTTTTCATCAGTTTTGAGGCATACCGGATGGATCGTATCAAGATCTGGCTGAATCCGGAAGCCTACGAGAAGGGTTATCAGACCTTACAGGGACTGTATGCGATCGGTTCCGGCGGTTTATTTGGAAAAGGGCTTGGCGAGAGTATGCAGAAGCTGGGATTTATTCCTGAGGCGCAGAATGATATGATTTTCTCTGTTATCTGTGAGGAACTTGGACTTTTTGGCGCGGTGTGCGTGATCTTATTGTTTCTGCTGATGATCTGGAGATTTATGATCATTGCCAATAATGCGTCAGACCTTTATGGGGCGCTGGTCGTGGTTGGTATTATGGCGCATTTGTCCATCCAGGTTATTTTAAATATTGCGGTTGTGACCAATACGATCCCGAATACCGGTATTTCACTGCCGTTTATCAGTTATGGAGGTACTTCGGTTTTATTCCTGCTTGCAGAGATGGGGCTTGCGCTTTCCGTGGCAAAGGGAATTAAATTTGAGGTTAATTAAATATGATAAAAGAAGAGAGAAGAAGAAAAAAGCGCAGAAAGATAGGATTGTACATCCTGTTGATATTGATTCTGCTTATCGCAGCGGGCGTTTTCATTGTCATGAATGTTTTTACCGTGGAAAACGTTGTCGTGGAGGGAAATGAACTGTACAGCTCCACACAGATTGAAAACATGGTGCTGAATGATGAATATTCCTGGAATTCCCTGTATGTAGATCTGAAATACAGATTTGTGGATATCGGGGAAGTTCCGTTTGTAGATACGATGGAGGTTTCACTGGACAATCCCCATACCGTACATATTAAAGTTTACGAAAAAGGAATGCTCGGCTATCTTTATATTAATTCCATTGGTCAGAATGCTTATTTTGACAAAGATGGATTTGTAGTCGAGACATCTACGGAAGTGATTGACGGTGTGCCAAAGATCACAGGAATCTCCTGTGAGGAAGTGGTACTTTATGAGAAACTGCAATTAGAGAACAGTGATATTTTGCGGGATTTACTGAACCTGACACAGACTTTGAAAAAATATAATCTGCTCCCGGATGAGATCCAGTATGACAGTAACATGGAGCCGGTGCTTTACTATGGAACAATTCAGGTGAAAATTGGTTCTGAGGACAACCTGTCGCAGAAAGTTGTGAGGTTATCCATTATTTTGCCACAGCTTGACGGACTTAGCGGCACACTCCATTTAGAGACATGGACACCGGAGACGACCGACATTATCTGGGACAGGGCAGAAGAACAATCGGAAACAGAAGAGGAGACGACAGAAGAGCCTTCTGAGGAGCCGTCGGCAGATACACCAGCGGAAGAACAACCTGCACAGGATGTGCCGGCAGAGAATACACCGGCCGAAGAGCAGCAGCCAGCCGAAAATGCACCGGCGGAGGATATGCCGCCAGTGGAACAATAAAAACCGTAAAAAAACTTGATTTTTTTTGAAAAAGCGGTTGATTTGTTGTAGGAAAAATTATATTATAGTTTATAAGAGTTAAAAAACGCAAAATATAGTATGATTTCGAGAGTAGATAACTAAACAAAGTAGAAATGGGCTTGTCTGGTTATCATATTTGACATAAATATAGGGAGATATGAAGGAGGAACTACCTTGCTGGAAATTAGAACAACAGAAGCAGATGCCAGTGCAAAAATTATCGTGATCGGAGTTGGAGGAGCTGGTAATAATGCTGTAAATAGAATGATCGATGAAAATATTGGCGGTGTTGAGTTTATTGGTATTAACACAGATAAGCAGGCATTACAGTTATGTAAGGCACCGACATTGATTCAGATCGGTGAGAAGCTTACCAAAGGACTTGGTGCAGGAGCACAGCCTGAGGTTGGACAGAAAGCAGCGGAAGAGAGCGCAGAGGAGTTATCAGCTGCAGTGAAAGGTGCAGACATGGTTTTCGTTACCTGTGGTATGGGTGGTGGAACCGGTACAGGTGCCGCACCAGTCGTTGCCAAGATTGCAAAAGAGCAGGGAATCTTAACGGTAGGTGTTGTGACAAAACCTTTCAAATTTGAAGCAAAACAGCGTATGTTGAACGCAACCGGTGGTATTGAACGTTTAAAAGAGAGCGTAGATACATTGATTGTCATTCCAAATGATAAATTATTAGAGATCGTAGACAGACGTACTACAATGCCGGATGCATTGAAGAAGGCAGATGAAGTATTACAGCAGGCAGTACAGGGAATCACAGACCTTATCAATTTACCTGCACTCATTAACCTTGACTTTGCGGATGTTTCCACCGTTATGAAGGACAAGGGACTTGCACATATCGGTATTGGTTCTGCCAAGGGAGACGACAAGGCAATCGAAGCTGTAAAACTTGCAGTTGCCAGCCCATTGCTTGAGACAACTATTAACGGTGCAACACACGTTATTATTAATATTTCCGGAGATATCTCCTTGATGGATGCAAATGATGCAGCAAGCTATGTACAGGATCTTGCAGGAGATGATGCCAATATTATCTTCGGTGCGAAGTTTGATGAGTCTATGACAGATGAGGCAACCATTACGGTTATTGCAACAGGACTTGAGACTGCCGGTGCAAACGCGGCAAGCAAAATTGTTCCTAAGATGCAGTATCAGAACATGGGAACTGTTCCAAGACCGACAGCACCTGTAACACCAAGACCAGCAGCACAGGCTGGTTATACAGCTCCGGTACAGCCAAACCCGGCACCAACTTTCTCTGGTATTCAGAAACCACGCCAGCCAGAAAGCTCTGTACAGCAGATGGATATCAAGATTCCGGATTTCCTTAAGAATTCCAGAAGATAATTACATAAGAAGATGACAGGATCGTTACATGAAGATCATAAGGTTTTCGTGTAACGGTCTTTTTTTGTCAGAAAAACTGGATGAACTTCTGAAAGTAGAGGGAGTGTTTTGACAAAAAAGATGGTTCTAAAAAAATATAATGTGACTATGGAGAAGGAAAAGGAGGGAGTGGTTCCAAATATATATTTTTTATGCAGATGTCTATCTGTTACAGAATCTGTGGATGGATTTTATTGCGCTTGCGGGCGCAAATTGTCTTTTGCGGCGCAGGGTAAAGGGAAGAAGACTGTGGTTTATTGCATTTCTGTCATCCATAGGAACTCTGATCATTACATTGACCGTTACGGAGCCTTTTTGCAGGGCGATCCTGATTCACTTCCTGCTCAATACAGGAATGGTTGTTCTGTGTTTTGGAAAAAGTTCGTGGCGTGAGTTTTTAGAAAACTGGGCAGTCATTTATCTGATGGTCATTTTCCTTGGCGGGGTTATGGAATTATTGAGAAGCAGTGCAACAGGAATGACATTTTTCTGGATTCAGGCGGTCATTGCGGCACTGGTTCTGTCGGTTGTTACATGGTATCTGGGACGTAGAAAACAGTTTGGAAATCAGCTTTTTCCAGTGACATTGGTGCATCGGGGGCATGCGATGGAGATTATGGGGTACTGGGACAGTGGGAATCAGCTGCGTGATCCGTACGATCACAGGCCGGTGTGCATCTTAAGCCGACATATGGCTGCAAAGATCTTAAATCCGAAAAAGGACAGGGTGCATTTTATCCCTTATTGTTCCCTGGGACAGAAGGAGGGGCTTCTGCCGGTGACAGAGATCGCATGCATAAAAATTCAGAATGGAAGGCACGAAGTCGAGATAAGACCGGCAGCGGTTGGAATTGCAAATGAAGGATTATTGGAAGGAAAAGAATATGATATGATTCTTCATGCATCTATGCTGGAGAGTCGGGAAAGAGGAACAAAATATGATCATGAGACTTGTACTGCCAAGATATGAAAAGGTTCATTTTCTGTCCGGAATCTGCAGCCTTTTTATGCGAAAGGAAGATGAGGTGCACTATATTGGAGGTGCAGAGATCCTGCCACCGCCGTTGGAGGGAGAGCGGGAGGCATACTGTATCCGCATGCTCGATGGCGTGCATGCAGAGCGGGCGAGAAAGGAGCTGATCGAACACAATCTGCGGCTGGTCGTATACATAGCAAAAAAGTTTGATAACACAGGGGTCGGAGTGGAGGATCTTATTTCCATAGGGACGATCGGTCTTATCAAAGGGATCAATACCTTTAATCCGGACAAAAATATTAAATTGGCCACTTACGCATCGCGCTGCATTGAAAATGAGATTTTAATGTATCTGAGGAGAAACAGCAAGACAAAACTGGAGGTGTCCATCGATGAACCGTTAAATGTGGACTGGGATGGAAATGAACTGCTCTTATCGGATATTCTGGGGACGGATGAGGATGTCGTGGGGAAAGACATGGAAACGGATGTAGAGCGGAAACTGTTAAAGACTGCGATCGAAAAGCTGTCCGGAAGGGAACGGATGATCATCGAACTGAGGTTCGGACTGAATGCTTCTGACGGGGAGGAGAAGACACAGAAAGAGGTGGCAGATATGCTTGGAATCTCCCAGTCCTATATCTCAAGACTTGAGAAAAAAATTATGGGAAGATTGAAAAAAGAAATTGTACGATTTGAATAACAGGAGTATAATTGTGTTATAAATTAAAGGAGAAGTCGAACTATTTGACAATGGGAACAGACAGTGGACAGATGAGACAACATGTAGCAGATGACTGCATGGGGATCAGATGAAAACGGACTGGAATTTACAGACAGGGGGAAGGACAGATGCAGATAGAATTTTTGGGTGCAGCGCATGAGGTGACAGGAAGCTGTCATTATGTAACATTCGGGGATAAACATGTATTGGTGGATTGTGGTATGGAGCAGGGACCGGATCTGTATGTGAATCAGGAGATTCCGGTGAATGCAGCAGCGGTGGATTATGTGTTCGTGACACACGCACACATTGATCATTCCGGTCTGCTGCCGCTATTGTATAATCATGGATTCCGGGGACAGATTTTTGCGACAGAGGCAACAACGCAGCTCTGTAATATCATGTTAAAAGACAGCGCACATATCCAGATGTTTGAGGCAGAATGGAGAAACCGGAAAGCAAAACGGGCCGGAAAACCGGAAGTGGTACCAATGTACGATATGAATGACGCAATGGGGGTGCTGACACACTTTGTGCCGTGTGAATATAACAGCATTGTGGAGATCTGTGACGGTTTAAAGGTACGGTTTGTGGATGCAGGACATCTGCTCGGCTCATCAAGCATTGAGATGTGGATCAGAGAGGATGATGAAGAAGTCAAAGTTGTATTTTCGGGGGATATCGGAAATGGTAATCGTCCACTGATCAAAGATCCACAGTATATCAAAGACGCGGATTATGTTGTAATGGAGTCCACGTACGGTGACAAAGAGCATGAGACACCGCCGGACTATGCAGTCGCACTTGCAGGGGTATTGAAGGATACCTTTACAAGAGGTGGAAATCTTGTGATCCCTGCATTTTCCGTAGGAAGAACGCAGGAGATGCTTTACTTTATCCGAAGGATCAAGACGGAACATCTGTTGCCGGAGTTTGAAAATTTCCCGGTGTTTGTCGATAGTCCGCTGGCAGTGGAGGCAACTACGATCTTTAATAAGAACGTGGAGGACTGTTTCAGCGAGGAAGCGTTGGATCTTGTGCATCAGGGAATTAACCCAATCGGTTTTCCGGGACTGCGCATGGCAATCACGAGTGATGAATCCAAGATGATCAATTTCGACGAGCAGCCGAAAGTTATTATTTCCGCATCCGGTATGTGTGAGGCAGGACGTATCCGCCACCATTTAAAACACAACCTCTGGCGAAAGGATTCCACGATTTTATTTGTTGGTTATCAGGTTCCCGGAACACTTGGAAATTCTCTTTTAAATGGGGCAAAGCAGGTAAAGCTTTTTGGTGAGACCATCGAGGTACATGCGAAGATTGAGAATCTTCCGGGAATCAGCGGTCACGCAGACCGGAATAATCTGACAAAGTGGATTGGGGCATTTGAGACACCACCGAAAAAAGTGTTTATTGTACATGGGGACGACAAAGTGACGGAGAATTTTGCGGCGCATGTGCATGAAGTATATGGGTATGACACGTATGCACCATATAGCGGCGATACGTTTGATCTTGTGACAGGAGAGCAGATTGCGGACGGAAGCAGAGAGATGATTGAGAAGAAGAAAAATGGATCATCAAAAGCTTCCAGCAACGTATTTGCAAGACTTCTTGCGGCAGGACAGAGGCTGCTTGAGGTTATTAATAAGTGCGAGGGTCTGCCGAACAAGGAACTTGCAAAATTTGCAGATCAGATTAATGCATTATGTGATAAATGGTCGAGATAATATTATAGGGTAAGATATTGGCGGATGGTTTTCAATGCAGACTTTTCCAGACGGCTGACCTGTGCCTGGGAAATATGGATCTCATCCGCCACTTCCATCTGTGTTTTTCCTTCAAAAAAGCGGAGGTTGATAATGAAGTTTTCGCGTTCTGACAGGTGGTTCATGGCATCACTTAGAGAGAGCTTTTCCACCCAGTTTTCTTCTTTATTTTTCTTATCACTGATCTGATCCATGACATAGAGGGTATCGCCCCCATCGGTGTAGACCGGATCATAGAGGCTTACCGGACTCTGGATCGCATCCAGTGCGTATAAAATGTCTTCTGCGGCAACCCCGGATTCCTCTGCGATTTCCTGCAGTGTAGGTTCCTTAAATGAATTTTTGGACAGAACTTCCTTGGCATGGATCGCTTTGTAGGCAGTGTCGCGGAGGGAGCGGCTCACACGGATACTGTTGTTGTCACGCAGATATCTGCGGATCTCCCCGATGATCATAGGTACCGCATAAGTGGAAAATTTTACCTGCAGATCTGGATTAAAGTTGTCAATGGATTTGATCAGTCCGATACAGCCGATCTGGAACAGGTCATCAAGATTTTCATGGCTGCCGGAGAAACGCTTGATCACACTTAACACAAGGCGCAGGTTGCCTTTGATATACATCTCTCTTGCTTCCTGATCGCCCTGCCGGATCCGTGCAAACAGGGCTTCTTTTTCGGTTTCTTTTAAAATTGGGAGTTTGGCGGTATTGACGCCACAGATTTCTACTTTATATGCAGGCATGTTGCTATCCTCCGGTCTTTTCTAAAATCAGGATCAGCTCCGAGGTCTGTCGATGTCGGATGCTATTAATGAGGATGTGGCATTTAAGAAAAAATTATACAGAAAGAAACTTTTTTTTATTGGAAAAAAATGCTATACTATACACGGTAAGAAAATCGTTTCAGTAGAGACGGATTGTTTAAAAAAAGCAGAATCAAATGGGATACGAAGAATACAACAAGAGGCTGGTGCATATATGAAAGATTTGATCGATGAGAAGAACAGACAGGAAAAAATGAAAAGAAGTATCATAAAATACTGGAATGTTTCCTATGGTTCCCCGGAAGCAATTGGCGGCGAAGAGGAAGAAAAAGAGCGGGAACATGCCGTCGGCATATATCCACAGGAAAATCATGTCTATGACGAAGAGTCAGAGTTAAAACAGGCAGAGATCGAGGCAATCGATGAAGTGTCACAGACAAAAATCCAACAGATCCTGCATGAGAAAGATGACAGATTACAGAACCTGATCGAACATGAGCAGCATGAGGGATAGGAATCCTGAAGCTGTTTTGGCAGGGTTGCGGGCAGATGCACATTTTGTAGTCTGCCACATAATGTAATAGTAAGAACAGGCGATGGTGGGATCGTTTTGGTTACATTAAAAAAGTATCACGGTCTTGGGAATGATTATCTGATCTATGATCCGAATCAGAACCGTGAATTATTACAGGAACGGCAGATACAGCTGTTGTGCAGGCGCAATACCGGAGTGGGAGCAGATGGTATTTTATCTGGTCCTGTGTTGGAGAATGAAAAAATAAAAGTACGTATTTTTAATCCGGATGGAAGTGAAGCTGAGAGAAGCGGCAACGGCATCCGGATTTTTTCAAAGTATCTGAAAGATGCCGGATATGTGAAAGAAAAGTGCTATGAGCTCTGGACAAAGGCAGGACCGGTACAGGTGGAGTTTTTAGACGAGGATGCATCGCATATGAAAGTCGATATGGGATACGCCGCGTTTGGGGCAGACAGTATCCATGCGGTAGGATTTGAGGGAGATATGATCAATGAATCCGTTTTCTTCTGTGATAATTTTTACAATATCACCTGTGTGTCTATGGGAAACCCAAACTGTGTCGTGATGATGGAAGAAATCAGCAAGAATAAAGCGTTGCATTTAGGACCATATGTGGAAAATTCAAAATATTTTCCAAACCGGATCAATATGCAGCTCTGTCACGTAGTTGACCGGGAAAATATTCAGATTGAAATCTATGAGCGGGGAGCCGGGTACACATATGCGTCAGGCACGGGAGCCTGTGCGGCGGCATCTGCAGCACATAAACTCGGACTGGTGGGAAACCGTGTGCAGGTTCATATGCAGGGCGGAGATCTGCTTGTGGAATTTGCAGAGGACGACCGCGTGTTTATGACAGGACCTGTGGTTTATATCGGAAGTATTACGCTGGCGGAAAATTTTTTTGCTTAAATTGGAAAATTTCTTGGTGTTATGAATACCGCACAGCAGCAGGGAATATGGGAACATATGGAAACCATTGCTAAGTTGTAAAATCAAGTGCGACAAGGGTTAATAACTCTATCGCACTTGATTTTTTATTGTGGAAAATATGAGTGCTACAAGAGAATTAAAAAACTCTTGTAGCACTTTTTATTTTGCCAATTTTTAAGGAAAGGTGGGCGGAAACGTGAAAAAAGGAGATAAGCGTATTACATACGCCGACAGACAGAAGATTGAAGCAATGGAGCGAACCGGGGCAAAGGTTACAGATATTGCAAAGGCGGTTGGGTTTCACAGAGCAACGATTTATAACGAATTGAAGCGTGGGGGAACACCATACCGGGCAGAAGTAGCACAGAGAAGTTTATAAATGCCAGGCGGCAGCAGTATAGAAAGGAACTCAACATGGACAACGAGAAACGGGCAATTGAACTTATAGAAATGGCTTCTGAAATGTCAGAACGGTATTATAAGAAACCTATTGTTTGCACATATTCGGGCGGAAAAGACAGTGATGTTTTAGTGGAATTGTTTTTGCGCTCTGGGGTTGAATTTGAGGTTTACAACAGTCATACCACGGCAGATGCACCGCAAACGGTCTACCATATCAGGGAAAAATTTAAGCAGTTGGAAGAAAAAGGCATAAAATGCACCATTCAAAAACCGGAACTTTCAATGTGGCAACTCATACCAAAAAAGAAAATGCCACCGACAAGATGGATGAGGTATTGTTGCTCATATTTAAAAGAAACCGCTTGCCCTAACCGCATGATTTCAACGGGTGTTAGGTGGGATGAAAGCAATGCACGAAAAGGACGAGGACCACTAGAAATTATAACGGCAAAAAACAAAACAAGATTGTTTTGCAACACAGTGATATCTATGAAGAAATGGAAGAAAATAGGCAAATTTCATTATTTGATGAAGAACCAGGCGGAATAATGCTAATGAATGACAATAGCAAAAAAAGGCGCATGATTGAAAGTTGCGTATTAAAGGCAAAAAGCGTTTGCAATCCAATTGTTGATTGGACCACAAATGAATTATGGGATTACATAAATTCAGAACATATAGAAGTAAACCCACTATATCAATGCGGTTTTTCAAGAGTTGGATGTATTGGATGCCCTATGGCAGATAAAAAAAGATACTTTGAATTTGCGGTTTTTCCAAAATACAAACAAATGTATCTTAATGCGTTTAAAAGGATGCTTGACGAACTAAGAAAAGCCGGAGCAACCCCAAAATGGGAAAATGAATATGATGTGTTTGCGTGGTGGATGGAAGAAAAAGACATAAAAGGGCAGTATTCACTTGATGATTACGAATATTGGAAAGGAACTCAACATGGAAGTGTGGATATTACGGGGGACAGACCCGGAAACATTGGAAGAAAAGATAAATAAGCAGTTGGAAGAGGTGGAAAAGGTAAAATCACTTTTCCATACGCCAACGGTTCAGTATCAAACGGCAGTAGTGCCGCAGATGCGAGGGGATAAGGTAACGGGTTATAAGGTGGAGTATTCAGCAATGGTTGCAGTAGAAGCAAAACCGTTATTCCGGGAAGCGTAGGTGGCAGCAGATGAAAAGAAAATTAAAGGTTAATGACTTCTTTTGTGGATGCGGCGGAATGGGTATTGCATTTAAAAATGCCGGGTATGAAATAGCCGGGGCATGGGACTTTGATAAATACGCCGTGGAGAGCTACCGGGCAAACGTAGGGGACCATGTACAGAAAGCAGACATTAAGGAATTGCACCAAGCAGACATACCACAAGCGGATGTGTGGGCGTTCGGCTTTCCTTGCCAGGATTTGAGCGTTGCCGGAAAGCAACGGGGCATGATTTTAAAATGCGAGGATTGCGGCGAGGAAATAGAGATAAACCCGGAAGAGTACACGGGCAACACCATTTGCCCCAAGTGCAGCAGTAACAATTTTAAGGCGGCAAGCCGTAGCGGATGTTTCTTTGAAATGATGCGATTACTTGAAGAAACAGAGAGAGAGAGAGAACACGCCATGCCGGCCGTTATCATTGCGGAGAATGTGCGAGGGTTACGCCCATATCTGCCAGTGTTACGCCTGGAATATGAACGCCACGGGTACACGGCACATATTGAAATGTTTAATTCCAAATATTGGAACGTGCCACAGAACCGGGACCGTTATGCAGTAGTAGGGACCAGGAACAAAAAGAACCTATCATTTACATTTCCAAAAGAGCAACACGAATTTGTACCGAAGCTATCGGATTACCTGGAAAAAGATGTGCCGGAAAAATATTACTTGCCGGACGAAAAGGCACAAACCATTATAGCCCAGGCAATGGAGAAATTAGAGAAAATGGGAAAGTGCCATGCGTGCATTACGCCGGACCGTATTAACAAGCGGCAGAACGGACCGAGGGCAAAGGCAGAGGACGAGCCAATGTTTACACTTACCGTCCAGGATTTACACGGCGTTATCATCCTGGAAGATGAAAAAGAAGAGGAAAGCACGGGGGGGGGGCAGCAGACAACCACAAATAATAAATGTTGCGAACACAAACACGTCCGGTCATGGGATGAACGGAAGCGTGTACTTTGCCGAGGAATTAGCCCCAACGCTTACAACCAACAAGGGCGAGGGGATAAAGGTAATGACAATAGAGAATGTCCGTTTGAAAACGGAATAATCCAAGCACAAAAGAATGGATGCGGCACGTTTGTAGCAGTTGCACCAACTCTTCTTTCATCAGACTATAAACAACCGCCGTTAGTGATAGAAAAGCGAAAGGAACAAGACAATGGAAAGAACTAATAACCAGGGTTGCCAAATGGTGGGGATGCTTGACATAAAAGGTCAAGACCAATGCCGCCGGGTGTATTCAACGGACGGAATAGCACCAACCCTTACAACATCCGGGGGGGGGCAAAGGGAAGTGAAAATATTTGATACAAAGCGGTTGAGGGTGCGAAAGTTGACACCTAAAGAATACGGAATTTTACAAGCGTTCCCTATGGACGATTGGAAACAAGTTGTTTCAGATAGCCAGGCATATAAACAATTTGGTAACGCAGTAACTACAACGGTTTTTACTGCAATAGCGGAAGAGATAGCAAAAAGCATTTATGCAGCAGAAGAAAGCGAGGAACAAAACATGGAAGCAGAAAACAAGAATTTTACCGGAATGAATGAACCGGAAGAGAAGCCAACGGCGGAAAACATTTTGGCAGCAGCGGAAGCAGAAGCCAAGGTGGCAGCAGGACGGGAAGAAACAACTAAAACAGCAATTCCGGCAGAGGAAAACATAACACCGAACTCATTAGCCAACGGGATGTTGCAGTTTCTTCTTAATAGCGGAATTGTAGCGAGTGCGTGCGTAACGGATGAAACAGAAAAGATGTTTGCAAAGCACATTAAAGAAGAATTGGACGGAATAACGATTGGGGAAACACCGGAGATATTGAGAGATTGGGAAGCGGCACAAAACGCCGTCAATGATATGCTTTCAAAATATGCACCGGGCGGATATATGGGGAAAATCATTTATCCATTACTTACCCCATTAAAAGAGCGGTTGGAAGCCGGGGAAAGAACACCGGATTTATACAACGCCATTTTAGAAGCCACAAGGTAGGTGCAGCGTATGACATTAGCGGATATTGTGGCCGTTATGTCTGCCCCGGACCGTGTACGGATTACAAAAGGAAGCAATGAACTATTTGCCGGATATTTGGGTAATTTGGTACACATGGCAGAATATGAAGCACTTATGGCGGAAGAGGTCACACGGCTAAAAGAAAAAGTGGACATAACCCATAAAAGATATAAGGAATTGGGACTAATGCAGCCATTACACCCGGAAGAAACACCAAATTACAGTTTTTCAGATTTGCAGTTGACTATATACCGGGAAATCATATTGAAAAGCGAGGAATAACACATGGAAGAAAAAACAATGATGCCTATTAACAATCAGATTGAGCCGGATTTTTTAGAACACATCAAAAGCACCTTTAAGCGGTGGAGAGATTTAAACACCCAGGGCGTGACGATTGGGGCAAGGGAATTAAGTAATTTTGCCTTTACATTAAAAGGTGCATCCATGAATAGCCATTTGGGATTTAAGTATAATTTCAACCCACGGGGAACGGATGCAGACGGAAACCCGGCAATCACATTAAAACTTTATACCAAGCCGGAGCAGATGAACCCGGAAGCAGATAGGCCGGTATACGAATTTGCAGCCCCTTACATGGTTTAAGGGTGCAGCAGTACAGAAAGCGAGGGAACACAACATGATGCAGAAATTAAAAGAAGAAATCACGGCAGCAGCCAACAGAGAACTAAACCGGGCAAATGAGCAATTCCCGTTATTTACCTCAAAACATGAGGGCGTGGCGGTTGCCTATGAGGAATTGGAAGAGAGTAAAGAAGCCCTTGAAGAGTTGGAAACATCCTTTAAGTGCTTATGGGATGATGTGAGAGGGAAAGAAACGCCTTGTTATCTGAAAGAAGAGATAACACCGCTTAAAATCGCAGATTACGCAATTAACCTTGCGTGTGAAGCCGTACAGACGGCCGCCATGCTTATGAAATATGAAATGAGCCTTAACCCGGCAACAGAAAGCGAGGGCGAATAATGGCAATATACGCAATTGATTTTGATAACACATTGGCTATTACCCGTTTCCCGGAAATCATAGCCCCCAACAAAAAAATGGTTGCTTTTGCGAAAACGGTAAAAGCCCAGGGACACCAAATAATATTATGGACAAGCAGAGCCGGGGCAGACTTAGAAAATGCCGTGGAGTGGTGCAGATTGCAAGGACTTGTATTTGATGCCGTGAATGAGCCGTTACCGGAGCAGATAAAGCGGTGGGGCAACGATACAAGAAAAATCTATGCGGATTATTACATAGACGATAAGAATATGACAATAGCCCAGGTGGAAAGCACCATGAACCAAATAAAAGAGATTATGGAAGAAATAGCAGAATGAGAGGTAAAAGGAAATGAGTAAAAAAATCGAGGAAACAATTGTAATCAGAAACGAAAAAATGTCCTATGCGGTTCGCTTATGCTCAAAATTAGAGGGAGAGGGTTCACGGCTTGAAAATAGAAACCCGTATATGGTAGTAGAGGACGGGAAAATAAAGTATTTGGATAGTCTATACGGAAACAAAAGCGAGTTTAACTTTAATGATGAAGTTCATGCAGTTGCAAAAGAAATTTTCATAAGCGGTTTAAGAACGGCTATTAAAGAAGAAATATTGAGATTAAAACAATTAGAACTTGTTTTAAATGAAATGGGCCTTACGGAGTGCATAGGAAACACATTAGAAGAAAGTGCAACATTCTTACAAAGAGTTAAAGGCTTTATAGGACAAAGAGATTAACACAGAAAGCGAGGGAACACAACATGATGCAGACGGCAGCAGTACAGAAGATAAGCGAACAGAATAGCCCATATAAAGCAATGTTGGACCGGGCCTATATGATAGGCTACACGGATGCCATGAACCAGGAGAGAAGTCGCAGAAGAGCCGCCAGGGAACGCCGGGAAAGAAAAAAGTATTTTGCCATGCAGAAGTTAAACGGCGTTGCGTTGCTGATTTTCACGGCCGTAGCAATCAAGATTTTAGAGGGGGATGCAACAATAGCATTTATAACCGTTCCTTTAGGGTTATCCATGCTTTTATCCAAAGAAATGTTGATTATCAATAAATATTATTGGAAATGTGAGGAAAAGGCGGAAAGAGGGGTGCAGTAATGAAGTTTGTTATCCAGGGATTAAAGTACGATACGGATAAAATGAAGAAAATAGCGAATGTGAAGAAATGGTATAAAACCAATAACCCACTTGTTAAGGCAATTTACGGAAATAGAGAAGTAGGAACTACATACGATTGTGAATTGTGGAGAAGTGAAAAAGGAAATTGGCTTTTGACGCATACAGAGGACTACAACAAGAAAGTAGGACACGCCATAACAGAAGAGGAAGCAAAAAGCCTTTTAATGAGATATGCACCGGATATTTACGAAACAGAGTTTGAAGAAATACCGGAAGCATAGAAAAAGCGAACCCCTATTGCAAAGGTGGGGACCTAAAACAATAGGGGTTGGAACTCAACAAAGAGAGTATAGCACAATATATAGTGTTTGTAAATGTGGTTTTTCTATATATAGGAAGAAACCGCATTGGAAAGGTTGGTTTTACATGGTCACAAGGGTTATTACCATAATTGCAGCAGTTACGGCAACGGGATTTTTCACGCTTGCCGCTTTATGGTTCATAGGATTTTTGAAAGTCCGCCAGGCATGGGCGTGGCTTTTTGAAGATTGGGACCGTAGATTTTAATTTTTTTTGACGGTGCAACCGGGTTTAGCCGTCCTTGTAATGGGCCTTAACATATCAACCATTATAGAAATATATGTTTATATCTGCCTGGATAGGTGGGTTTTAGATAGATAAGTGAAAAGGTGGGGCAATGGGTAAAAGATATTATGACAATTACGATTATGAGGAAGCATACAAGGAGCAGTGCAAGAAGTTAGAGGAAGCAGAAATGGAAAGGTGGATGAAAGAGGGGTGGGTAAACTGCCTATACAGAACATCCACATACAAAAGCACCAATACAGAGAGCAACACAACATTGCTTGAAAGTATGGTGTACCCGTCCTTTAAATTCAAAGCAGATATGCCAAAGACGGAAAAGAAGAGAGAAACAAGCCCGTCACAATCAAACCTCAACGATAAGAACGCAAGACGGTATTTAATCCGTTTAGCCAATATCAATTTTGGAAAAGGGGATATATGGGCTACGTTTGGTTGGAATAATGGGTTATTGCCGGAAACCTACGAGGATGCAAAAAAAGATGTGGTTAATTTCATACGCCGCATAAACCGCAAGCGTAAAAAGCTAGGGTTAGAAAATGCAAAGTATATTTACATAATCGCATTTGAGGAATACACACGCCCACATTTTCATTTACTCATATCCGGCGGAATAGACCGTGACGAGTTAGAAAGAATGTGGGGAAAGTGCGATAGACCAAACACCAGGAACATAAGCCCGGACGAGAATTTTTTATTAACCGGACTTGCTACATACATAACACAGAACCCACACGGAACAAAGCGTTGGTGTCCGTCCAAGAATTTGAAAAAACCGGATGAACCAAAACGCAGTTACTCAAAATTCAGAAAAGCAAAGGTGGAGAAAATGGCCTTTGATAGTAGCGTGTTACAAGCAGAAATGGAAAAGGCATATCCGGGCTTTACATTCCTGGATGCAGAGGTAAAGCACAACGGAGTAAACGCAGCCTTTTACATATACGCCCGTATGGTTAAAAAGGGCGAGAAGCCGAAAGGCAAGCCACAAAAAAGAAAGCGAGGGAACAAAGCATGAAAATTATTTGCACACTAAACCTAAAGGGCGGATGTGCCAAGACTACAACGGCGGTCAGCATGGCGGAGTTATTAGCAACCGGGTTTAAATCAAAGCGTGGAGCAGTTGAGCCGGGAAAAGTCCTTTTGTTCGACAATGACAAGCAAGGAAACGCAAGCCGCTTATTTAATCAATACCTGGGGGACACAGAAGCCCCGGCGGCAGCAGTATTAAAAAGAGCCACATTCCGGGGAAACACAATAAGACACACGAAAATTGAGAATTTGGACATTGTACCATGCAATTATTTTATGGAGTTGGCGGAATTGGAGATTAAGGCGGACACGGAAACGCCACAACATGACAGATACCGCCGGGCATTTGAAGAATTAAAAAATACGCCGCCATTTGGAAATTATGATTACTGCATCATAGACAACGCACCGGATTTAGGCATGAATGTAATAAACGCCCTTGTGGCAGCGGATGAAATTGTTATACCCGTGAATTTAGATTGCTATTCCCTGGACGGATTGGAAGAATTGGTGGACCAGGTAAACAATGTTAGGCAGTTGAACCGCAAAGCCCACATTGCCGGGGTGCTTATTACGGACTATGAGAAATCAGACACAAGCGAAGCGGCGGAAACATGGTTGAGAGAAAAAAGCGGATTGCCCGTATTTAATACAATCATACGCCATTCCAAGAAAGTAAAAGACAGTACATTTTACCACAAAACGCCAATAGCCTATTGCGTGAGAAGCGGAGCGGCACAAGGATATAAAAATTTCATCCTGGAATACATGAATAAACCACACATGGCAGCAGAGCAGAAAGAGAGGGGATAACATGGGATTTAATATTATGGACCTTATGAACGGAGCAACCAGGGCAGCAGTTGAGGGCGTAGACAACTACGAAGCAATAACCCTTAACCTGGACGAAATCAAAGTTACGAAGCACAACCGTTATAGCATGGACGATTTGGAAGAATTGGCAACATCAATTCTTATGGACGGATTGCAAGAGCCGTTAATCATTGGCCGGGTAAACGGGGAGTATCTTCTTTCCGGTGGACATAGACGGCGTGAAGCCCTTGTTATTTTGCAGAACGAGGGACACACGGAGATTACGCAGAACATCCCGTGCCGCTTTAAGGACATGACGGAAACGCAATTTAGATTATCCTTGCTAATCGGCAATACCTTTAACCGAAAAATGACCGATTACGATTTGATGAACCAGGCGGCGGATTGGAAAGAGGTATTGACCCAGGCGAGAAAGGAAAAATTGTTAGTCCTGGAAGAGGGAAAAAGGGTTAGGGATTATGTGGCGGCAGTCCTGGGGGAGAAACCAACCAAGATTGCACAGTTGGAAGCAATTAACAACAATGCCACGGAAGAGGTAAAAGAGCAGTTTGAAAAAGGCAATATGAAAATTACAAGTGCCTATGAAACAAGTAGATTATCCGAGGATGCACAAAAAGAAGTTGCGGCAGCAGTTGAAGCCGGGGCGGATATAAAGAGCGAAGAGATAAAACAGATGTCAGAAGAGAAGAAAAAGAAGCGTAAGACCGCCGAGGACATAGCCAAAGAACAAAATGTGTCAGATACCGACACATCCGAGGAAGAAAAGGCAAATGCCAAGAAATTACACGCCGTAAAAATGCTTGAAAAATATTATATCTATCTTTCCGAAGAGGAAACGGGCATTTTGGAACGGATGTTGGAAGATTGCAAACGCCGCAAGCGTGAATACGCCTTAGAGGAAGATTAAACGGGTATGGGGAAAATTATATTATTCCCCACGCACCCGGATTATTGCAAAAGGTGTATTTATTCCAGGAACAACGGAACGTGTGCAAGCGAGAAATACAACGAAAATCAATACAAGGTAAATTGCGTGTGGCATTACTGCAAATACCGGAAAGAAAAGGCGGAATATGAAACATGAGCATACAGAACATGAAGAGAAGCGAAACAACGGAGCAAATAGCCCTTTTCAATTGGGCGAAGCGGACAGAAAGCATATTGCCGGAATTGGCGTTGATGTACCATGTGCCAAACGAGGGCAAAAGGAGCAATGGCGGAATATTAAAGGCGGCCGGACTTAAAAGCGGCGTGCCGGATATATGTCTACCCGTTGCAAATAACGGCTTTCACGGGTTGTATATCGAATTGAAGTTTGGAAAGAATAAGGCAACCAAAGCCCAGGAAGAGTATATGGCAATGCTTAATGCACAAGGCTATAAAACGGCGGTGTGCTATGGGGCAGAGGAAGCCGGGGAAGAGATATTGGCATATCTCACAGAACCGGGCCGGATGCCAAAGAAAGCGTGTGTAAATGCACCGTGGATTAACGGAAAGTGTGACGGTATCAATTTACCGTCACGAATGTTTAGCCGGGAAGAGTGCAGAGGGTGTAAGAATTTTAATCCAGGAAGAGAAGAAAGAATAATAAACGAGATTTTAAGCGAACACCCGGAAAAGAGAGAAATAAAGCAAGCAATTATAAATCTTTCATGCGGTCAGACGGGAAATAAAAAGATTGAGAGTATGGAAGATACATTGGAGATTATCAACGCCACATTGGGCGGAATGGTAAAAGGCAATGAATTAACCGTGGAGCAGTCGGCAGCTGTATTAACGGTTGCTATGAAAGCCTACGAAGTAGGAAAGAAAGCGAGGATAAAAGAATGAGTGCAAAAGTAGATAAAACGGGTTCATGTTCCTTTTGCGGACAGACCAAAATAATACAGGTCCCGGAAGAGTGGGAGCAAGGGCAGATTAACGAAGCGGTAACGTGTGAGTGCGAATGTGAGCAAGCACAAGCATACGCCAAAGCAAAAGAGAGAAAGGACAAGGCAAAGAAAAGAGTAAATGAATTATTCGGCAGCGGTGCAGAAAAGCCCGTTGCGGAAGATGTGGTTAATCTTTTAATTGCAACCGTTGATGCAATCGAGGATAAGCACATGAAAGGGATTACCGTTGATGTGGGGCATGGCGTAAAAGCAAAGGTTTCTAAAATGGCGAAAGAAAGTATTAAGGTTGAGCGGTCAGAGAATAAAAAGACCACCTACGAAGAATAGCGGATTGGGGGGGGCAGTATTGCAAAGAATTGATGATGATATTAAAGCCACAGTAAAAAAGATTATCCAGGGCAACGAGAAACGCAAACGCCGGATGCTTAACGGGAACGCATCAGCATTTGACCGTATGGCTTATAGCGTGATAAATGAAGCCCTTAATAATTCATGCCACAACATAGATAGCGAAGCGGCACGGGAGCAGATGCAAAAACAAATATATAAAAGCGTGGTTCATTGTACGCCGTATGAAAGTATTTATGATGTGATGTGTGGCCGCCGTCAATTCTACGATTACCGCAATGAATTTATAACCGCAGTTGCCGAGGGGCTAGGAATGTTGCCAGGCAGCAGGACTAAAAGGAATACCGGATGCAGCAGTACAACGGGGACATAATAGCAAGGCAAAAGAATTTATAATGGGTTATGGGGTAACAATACACATAACCCATAAACCATTTACAGAAAGGGCGGTGGGACCGTGAAAGAATATGCAAAGGGCTTTTATAAGTCCGCCGCATGGAAGAGAGCAAGGCAGCAAGTAATAACCAGGAGCAACGGATTGTGTGAGCGGTGCAAGGCGAGAGGAATATATAAGCCGGGTTACATTGTGCATCACAAAGAATATATTACGCCGGGCAATATCAGCAATCCAAACATCACATTGAACCTGGACAACCTGGAATATGTTTGTGAGGATTGCCACAACAAAGAACACAAGGCAGTACATACACCAATGCGTTATCAGTATGATGCAAACGGAAATTTATTACCGCCGAAAGAAAATAATAAATCAGACCACACCCCCGGGGTACAGAATTTGACACCGGGTAAAAGAACCGAGGGAGTTACCTCAAAAAAACTCCGCAAGGTCGCACGCATATGAGGGGGGTATATTTATGGCAGAAAGCAAGAATGATTTAACAGAAAATAAGAAAAAAAGACCGAACAAATTAACAAATGCGAGGATTAAAAAAGAGATAGAGTTTTTAGAAAAAATGTTCGTTGGGGTTGATGATGAAAACAAGAAAACCCTTATAAACTCACTGATTGAGGAAGCGGCGTTTTTAAAAGTGGCTTGTTTCCAGGCGAAAGAAGAATTGAAAAAAGAGGGCCTTACAACGGAAACCGTGAACGCATCACAGAAATTTGTAAAAGCCCACCCATCAACCCAAATTTACGAGAAATATTCACGCCAATATACCGCAATTATCCACTCACTCATTGAGTATTTACCGCCAAAAGAAAAAGAAAAAGTGGACCGTTTGGCGGCGTTACGGGATGAATAGTTAATGGATAATTGGATTTTTAAATACCATGAAGCAATCCAAAAAAAAGAAGTAATTGTGGGTGTATGGGTGCGGTTGTGTTTTGAAATTTTGACAACCGGGCTATTAAATGGCGAGTGGGAATTTAACGAGAAAAAAGCGAACAAGGCTATAAAATTCATAGAAAATTTTTGCCACCATTCAGAGGGACGGAGCGACCTTTTACACCTGGAATTGTGGCAAAAGGCTATTGTGTCCGCCATATTTGGCATTATGGACAAAACAACCGGGTATAGGCAGTTTAGAGAGGTTTTTATAATTGTTGCCCGTAAGAACGGCAAAACACTTTTTGCCGCAGCAATAGCCGCATACATGACATACGTAGACGGGGAATATGGGGCAAAGGTTTATTTCCTTGCACCGAAGTTAGACCAGGCGGATTTAGTGTATGATGCCTTTTATCAGATTGTGCAATCAGATGATGAATTAGACAGTATCACAAAAAAACGCCGGAGTGATATTTACATAAAGGCTTTCAATACAAGCGTAAAAAAGATTGCTTTCAACTCTAAGAAATCGGACGGTTTCAACCCTCAATTGGTAGTCAATGACGAAATGGAAGCGTGGCCGGGAGACCAGGGATTGAAGCAATACGAGGTTATGACTTCCGCCCTGGGAGCGAGAAAGCAGCCGTTAATAATATCCATTGCAACCGCCGGATATGTGAATGACGGAATTTTTGATGAATTATTTAAAAGGGCAACGGCATTTCTAAAGGGCAATAGCAGAGAAAAACGGCTTTTGCCTTTTATTTACATGATAGACGATATAGAGAAATGGGATAGCATAGAGGAATTAAAGAAGAGCAACCCAAATTTGGGCGTGTCCGTATCGGCGGAATACTATTTGGAGCAAATAGAGATTGCAAGAAATTCAATCTCGAAAAAGGTTGAGTTTATGACAAAGTTTTGTAACATCAAACAAAATTCAGCCGTGGCATGGTTGGATTATTGGGATGTTATGAAATGCGTACACGAAGAAAAGCCGTTATCCCTGGAAGATTTTAAAGGATGCTATTGTGTGGGCGGTATCGACCTATCAAGAACCACGGATTTAACCGCAGCAAGCATTGTAATAAACCGGGACGGAATAAACCATATATTCACACGGTTTTATATGCCACAAAAGCGGTATGAAGTGGCAATTAACGAGGACAACACGCCGTACAACATATATAGGGACCGGGGTTTTTTGTTCATATCCGGGGAAAACCAGGTGGACTATAAGGATGTTTACAATTGGTTTATCGAACTTGTGAAAGTGTATAAAATCAAACCGCTAAAAATCGGCTATGATAGGTATTCGGCAAATTACCTTGTGGAAGATTTGAAAACCGCCGGGTTTCACACGGATGATGTATACCAGGGAACGAACCTCACACCTATATTACATGAGTTTGAGGGGAATTTAAAAGACGGGCTTTTTGATTTTGGGGACAATTCCATGTTGGCGGCACATTTCCTTAACGTGGCGGTGGATATTAACCTAAACGATAGCAGAATGAAACCTGTAAAAATTGAAAAGCGTATGAGGATAGACGGGGCTATGAGTGTGTTTGATGCCCTCACAATGGTTTCCAAGTACCACAATGAGATAGGCAAGAAATTATTGAATATAAGCAAAGAAACCGCATAGATGCAAGGGAAAATGCGTTGCGGCAGCAGTATTAAAGTGGGTCAGAATTTCAACACGAAACATTATAGAATGTTGGTGTGGGAAAACTGGCCCTATTTTTGAGGAAAGGGGGAGAAGAAAACGGGAATTATTGCAAATGTATTAAATTCATTCCGGGCAAAGTACAGACCCCTACTATTGAGCCGTGGAGAGTATGAGCCAACGGGAACATTACGGGATAATGACATTGTGGGAGCAATTGCGGATGCAATCGGAAAGAATGTTGGCAAGTTGAAACCCCAGGTAATCCGTAAGGATGAAAAAGGCATGGTAATTAAAAATGATTACCTTGCAAGGCTTTTATCTTTACGCCCATGCCCGGAAATGTCAACCTATGATTTTTTATACCGTATTGCCGTTGATTTGGTTTATACATCCAATTCCTTTTCCGTGATTTTTTGGAACAAGGATTTTACCAGGGTTGAGAGCATCCAACCGATTACCACAACATCATATAGGATTTTTGAGGATGATAAAAATAACATCCTTTTCCGCTTCCGTTGGGATTATGACGGAAAAACGTACACCGTGCCATACCAAAATGTAATCCATGTTAAGGCGAGATATAATAAACGCCGTTTCCTGGGAACAACGCCGGATATGGAGTTAAAAAGAAGCCTGGACCTCATAGAAACATCCGGGGAAACCATAAAGAACATTGTAAACCGTTCAAATTCTTTAGCCGGGTATTTGAAATATAACAATATCGCAGATGATGAAGAATTGAAAGAAATAGCCCGGAATTTCCAGGATGCCTATATGAACAAGGACAACGCCGGGGGAATTGCCGCAATTGATAACACGGTGGAGTTTAAAGAAATCTCACAGAGAACGCCGAGCATACCGACAAACCAAATTACATTCTTACGGGATAACATATATCGTTATTACGGCGTGAATGACAAAATATTGACTTCCACGCTAAACGATACCGAGTTTATTTCATTTTACGAGAATGTAATTGAACCTATCAGCGTGCAATTGTCCTATGAGTTTACATTTAAACTCTTAACGCCCCGTGAAATTGGTTACGGAAACCGCATTGATTTTGTGGCAAACCTTTTACAGTATGCCACATTGCAGACAAGGGAAACCATAGGCGGCGGAATGTTTGACCGTGGAGCGTTGACAATTAACGAATACAGAGAACTTATGTATTACGGCCCGGTAGAGGACGGGGACCAAAGGTTGGTATCTCTAAACTATGTCAAGGTTGGGGACCAATCATTGTACCAGGTAGGGCAGCAGAACGAGCCGCCGGATGATACCGGAGCAAATGACAGAGAAAAACGGGCAATGCAAGCGGCCGCCTGTGCCTATATGCAGATTATGAAAGGGGGTTAATGGAAATGCCACAGATAAAACAGTTTATTGCGTGCAAAAATGCCAAGACCGCAACCGTAAAGCCGTTTTGTGAGATTAAAAACATCACAGATACAACGGCGGACCTTTATTTTTACGGGGATATTGTTTCGGATTGGTGGGGAGCATGGCAAGACGAGGACCAATACCCGGATGCAATCAAAAATTTCCTTGCAGAAGCAAACGGCAGAGATTTAAACATTTACATCAATAGCGGCGGCGGTTCGGTATTTGCCGGAATTGCTATTTACAATATGCTTAAACGCTACCAGGGAAAGAAACATTGTTTTGTGGATGCCCTGGCCGGTTCGATAGCATCACTTTTTCCGTTTGTGGATAGTGACAAACCAACAATTCCAAAGAACGCCTATTTGATGATACATAAGCCGTGGTGCGATTGCGAGGGCAACGCTAACGAATTACGCAAAATGGCGGACACATTGGAAGCCATAGAAGCCGGAATTTGGAGCATCTACGAGGAACATTTAGCAGAGGGCGTAACAATCGAGCAGATAAAAGAGTTAATGGAAGCGGAAACATGGTTGAGCGGCGAGGAAGCCGCAAAATACTTTAACGTGTCGGTGGGAGAAGAAAATACCGCCGTTGCAGCAGTCCAGGACTACACGAAATTATATTGCAAGAACACGCCGGAAGCATTAGCCGGGGGAAATCCGCCGGACGATACCAAGGACCAGGCAGCAGCCAAAGAAAAAGAAATCAGAAGCAAAATTGCAGCATTAACAATTCAACACATGGAGTAAGAAAGAGAGGAAAGCAGCATGAACAGAGAACAGTTAATGAAAATGAGCAAGAAAGAGTTAAAAGCACGCCTTGTTACCGTGGGTAAAGAAGCCCAGGACAAGAGCGGCGAGGAATTAACCGCCCTCATGGACGAAGCAAGGACCATTGGGGAAATCCTGGACGAGATTAAAGCCCGTGAGGAACTTGCAAGAGCCGCAGCAGCAGCGGCAACAGAGGGAGAAGAGCCGGAAGATGATACAAAGGGCGGCGAGGGTGCAGAAACCAAGGATAAGGCAAGAGCGGAAAGCGGTAAAGCCTTAAAGAATGGCAAGGCCGTTAAATTTAAGGCAAAAGCCATTGCAAAGCCCTTAAACACAATCACAACCGCAACGGGCGTTGTGATGCCACACCATACAAGCCCGGATATTTCCCCTACATTCAACAATGTATCGTCCCTTATCGACAGAGTAAAGACCGTTCCGCTTGTAGGTGGCGAAAGTTATCAGCGTCCTTATGTGAAATCATATGGGGACGGGGCCGGCAGCACCGCAGAGGGGGCAGATTACAACACATCTGAACCGGAATTTGGTTATGCGGACATTGTGCGTGAGAAAATCACGGCATACGCAGAAGAGCCGGAAGAGATGCAGAAGTTACCGGATGCAGACTATGACGGCGTTGTAGAAGATAGCGTTACAAGAGCAATCAAGCGTTACGCATCACGTCAGATTTTGGTAGGAAAGGGCGGCACGGGAAAATTCCGTGGCATTTTCTACAACCCGGATAGTGCATCAGATGATATTATCGACCGCACAACGGACATTGCGACCATTACCGCAATCGCAGATGATACCCTGGATGAAATTATTTATTCATTCGGTGGGGATGAAGAGGTGGAAGATGTGGCCGTGTTAATCCTCAACAAGAAAGACTTAAAGAAGTTTGCAAAGTTGAGAGATAAGCAGGGCAGAAAGGTTTACACAATCGTAAACCACGGCAATACCGGAACAATTGACGAAGTGCCTTATATCATCAATTCCGCTTGTGCAGAAATCGGCGGAACAAAAGATGCTTATTGCATGGCTTACGGTCCGTTATCCAATTACGAGGTTGCCGTATTCTCTGATATTGATGCACAGAAATCAACAGAGTACAAGTTTAAACAGGGTCAGATTGCTTATAAGGCAAGTGTATTTATGGGCGGAAATGTCGTTGCAAGAAACGGCTTTATCCGTGTAAAAAACCCGTAAGCGTAAGAGAAAGGCGGCTAAAGCATGACAAAGAAACAATTGATTGCGAAAGCCAAATTGAGAATTAGAAAAACATCAAATGATATGTTGGATGAAGATGTGGGGCAGCTTGTAGAAGTTGCCCTTGCAGACTTAAAACGTATCGGTGTGCATAGTTCCTATTTGGACGAAGCAGACATAAAAGACCCCTTAATCATTGAAGCCGTTTTGTTATATTGTCACGCTAATTTTGGAAGCCCGGATAATCAGACACAGTTACTTGCATCCTATGATGCAATGTGTACCAAGATAAAAGGCGGTGGGTATCATAGAGAAGCCAATAAAACTATTGATTAAAAAGAACCAAACAGAATACCAGGAAACGGAAGTAATAGCATCAATTAACCCGGTGGGGCGTGACGAGTTCGCAGCCGCCGGGCAATTGGGTTATAAAGCAACCTCACAATTGGAAGTTTGGGACTTTGAATATGACGGGCAAACGGAAGTTTCCATAGACGGAAAGCGTTATGCGGTATACAGAACCTACGGACCGAAGAGCAACGGAAAAACAGAGTTGTATATTGCGGAAAGGGTGGGGAAAGGTTGAAAGTTTCACTTGATAGCCTAGACGAAGAAATAAAAAAAGAATTGGAAAATTTCAATGCGGAAGTGATAAACGCAGCAAATGACAGTTTCCGGGAAACGGCAAAAGAAGCCGCAGAGATGCTAAAAAAAGGCGGTCCGTACCAGGAAAGAACCGGAGCATACACAAAAGATTGGGCGGTTGACAAGCGAGGAAGCCGGACAAGCGTAGTTACCGGGTTAAACGGATATAGCGTTTACAACAAGAAGCATTACCAATTAACCCACCTTTTGGAAAACGGACACCAAAGCAGAAAAGGGGGCCGTGTAAAGGCGTTTAGTCACATTGCCCCGGTCAATGAACAATTGGGCGAAATGGTAACCGGAAAGATTGAAAGCAAGTTAAGGGGGTAAAAATGGCAACGGCAGCAGTATTAACAGAGAGGGCGGAAAGCCTGGGATTACCCATAACAAAAAACGCCTTTGAGGGGACTTTAGAAAACCCCGTGCCGCCATTACCTTATATGGTTTACCTTTTGCCACGGGAAGCAACCGCCGGGGCGGACAGTAGACCGAACAATCTAATGGCGGATGATTGGCAATTGGAACTTTACACCGTTGCAGATGATGAAGCGGCGGAAGAAATCAGAACACGGATTGAAAACGAGGTTTTACATGATGTGGACTATGTTAAATTTGTGGCTTATGTGGATAGTGAGGAATGCTTTCAAACAGCCTACGAAGTCACGGGATTATTGAGGAAAGCGAGGAAATAAGAATGGACAAAGAAAGCATTGTTTTAGGCAGCGGAGATTTGTATTGTACAGACTTCCAGGGAACAAATGAAGCAATCCCGGATGATGCAGTGATTGAAACAGAAGATAACCGCCTGGGACATATTAAGGGCGGTGCGGAAATCGAGTATGCACCGGAGTTTTACGAAGCAAAAGACGATATGGGTAAGGTTTCCAAAGTAATTATTACAGAAGAGGAAGCCACCCTTAAAAGCGGAATTATGACATGGTGCGGAACAACGCTTGAAAAGTTATGTCAGACCGCAAGAGTGACAGAAGATAAAACAAAGGGAATTAGGACGGTCAAAATCGGCGGTATCGGCAACGCAACGGGTAAGAAATACCTTTTGCGATTTGTCCATAAAGATACCCAGGATGGGAATATCCGTGTAACGATTGTTGGTAACAACCAGGCCGGTTTTACAATTGCCTTTGCAAAGGATAGCGAAACCGTTATTGATGCAGAATTTAAAGCACAGCCTATGGACAAAGAGGGTACTTTAATCCTTTACACAGAGGATATTGACAAAACAGAGTAACCAAAACACGGGCCAACGATAAGAACGGGCGGCCGGTTGAAAAATCGAGCCGCCTTATTACATGAAAGAGAGGAACACAACATGGCAGTAAAAGAATTTAACATGAACAAAATTAAACGCACCTTTTGGCCGTTTACTCTAAAAGATAAAAAGGATGAAAACGGAAATGTGGTTGAAAAAGGCAAGAAAATTATTGTCCGTATGCCACAAAAAGGCGTTTTTGAAGCAATAAAGGATGTAGAAGCCAACGGAACGGGCGAGGATGCCGATACATCAACCATTTATAACCTTGTGGCAGCAGTATTAAACAACAATATGGGAAATGTGAAAGTTTCAGCCGAAGAGGTAGAGAGTTACGACATTGAAGAGTGTACGGCAATCCTTAACGCATACATGGAGTTTGTGGATGAATTAAAAGCAAACCCAAACTAAAAATGCCCTATTATCCACGCCAGGATAAAAAGGGCGAAATCCCGTATACAATCATTACACGCCCGGAAAAATTGGTTATGGACTATTGCCATATCAATATTTACGAAGTCCAGGAAATGGAAATAGATATTTACCTTTTCTTCTTACGGGAAGCAATGATTTTTGAAAATTCACAGACCGAAGAGGGACGGAAATATTTAAAAGATTGCTTCCGTATGGAGCAGACAAAACCGGACCGTGAGGGATTAAGAGAAAGATTTGGAAAGAAAGGGGGAAAATCAAGTGGCTAACAACATTAAGGGTATTACTATTGAGATTGGCGGAGATACAACCAAGTTGCAAAATGCCTTAAAGGGTGTAAACGGGGACCTCAAAAGTACCAAGAATGAGTTAAAAGAGGTTGAAAAGGGCTTGAAATTAGACCCCAAGAATACCGAACTTTTAGCACAGAAACAACAGTTGCTTACAAAGGCAGTAGGCGAAACCAAAGATAAATTAGATGTATTAAAAACGGCAGAAGCCCAGGTGGAGCAGCAGTTTAAAAACGGCGAAGCATCCGAGGAACAGTACCGGGCAATCAAACGTGAAGTAATCGCAACGGAAGCAGAACTTAAAAACCTGGAAGAGCAAGCAAAGGCGAGTAATTCAACGCTTGCAAAGGTGGGGGATGCTTTTGGAACGGTAGGGGATAAGGCAACCAAAGCCGGGGAAAAGATGATGCCCGTAACGGCCGGAATAACCGCATTAGGAGCAGCCGGGGTTGCTGCATCTATGGAATTAGATAACGGCTATGACACCATTATTACCAAGACGGGAGCAACCGGGGAAGCCCTGGAAAGCCTTACGACAGTAGCGGACAATGTATTTTCAGATATGCCAACTACAATGGATGATGTGGGCGTAGCGGTTGGAGAAGTAAATACAAGGTTCGGGGCAACCGGGACAGAGTTAGAAAATCTTTCAAAAGAATTTATTAAATTTGCAAACATCAACGGAACGGATTTAAACACGGCTATTGATAGCGTGGACAGTATTATGACAAAATTCGGCGTTGATGCTTCACAGACAAAAAATGTGTTGGGGCTTATGACGAAAGCGGGCCAGGACACGGGTATTTCAATGGAAACATTGGAAACCGCACTTACAACCAACGGTGCAAGCCTTAAAGAAATGGGGCTTGATTTAACATCATCCGTTAATTTACTTGCACAAATGGAAGCAAGCGGCGTTGATGTTTCAACCGCCCTTGCCGGAATGAAAAAAGCGGTGCAGAACGCAACGGCAGACGGCAAGAGTGCAGACGAAGCATTGACCGAAACAATAGATAGCATTAAAAACGCAAAGACAGAAACGGAAGCCTTAACCATTGCATCCGACCTTTTCGGAAAGAAAGGTGCGGCGGAAATGACCCAGGCAATCCGTGAGGGGCGTTTATCCGTAGACGATTTAAGCGGTGCTTTATCAGACTATGGGGATGTGGTAAGTGACACATTTGAAACCACATTAGACCCGTGGGATGATGCAGCCGTAGCAATGAACAATTTGAAACTTGCCGGGGCAGACCTGGGAAGTTCCATTTTAACCACATTGCAGCCAACAATTGATAAGGTTGTGAACAAGGTAAAAGAGTTTACAACATGGTTTAAAAACCTGGACGACAACACAAAGCAGATGATTGTAAAAATCGGAATGATTGTTGCGGCTATCGGCCCGGCTTTAATCATATTTGGGAAAATGTCAACGGGAATATCCGGGGTAATAAAAACCGTAACGGGATTAACAAGCAAAATAGGCGGAATGAGTGGTGTTTTATCAGCACTCACGGGACCGGTTGGAATAGTGATTGCTATTATAGCGGCACTTGCCGCCGGGTTCATTGCTTTATATAAAACGAATGATGAATTTAAAGAGAAAGTGGACGGGACCATAGGAAAGGTAAAGGATGCCTTTTCGCAGATGTGGACAACCATACAACCGCTTTTGGAGAGCCTAAAGCAAGCGTTTATTAACCTCATGGCTGCATTAAAACCCGTATTTGAATTTGTTCTTACATACATAGCAAGTATTGTAAATGGGGTTATCAATGCAGCAGCACCGATAATTGCAGCAATCCAAAATGTGATTGATTTTGTTACCAATATCATAAATGCCATTATAGCGTTATTACATGGAGATTTTGACGGTTTCTTTTCGTATCTGCAAGGTGCGTTTAATAGTGCAATATCGTTTGTAAAAAACATCATCCAGGCGGTTATAAATTTCATAATCGGATTTTTAGAGGGGTTCGGCGTAAATGTAAAAACATTATTTACCAATATTTGGAATAGCATTGTTGCCGTATTCCAGGGCGTGGGTCAGTGGTTCAGCGACCGATTTACGGAAGCATGGAACGCAATAACCACAATTTTTTCTGCAATCGGTTCATGGTTCGCCGCCAGGTGGAACGACATAAAAACCGCCCTTGCGACAGTGGCAACGTGGTTTCTTACCATGTTTACAAATGCCTATACGAATGTAACAAACGTATTCGCTGCAATCGGTTCATGGTTCGCCGCCAGGTGGAACGACATAAAAACCGCCCTTGCGACAGTGGCAACGTGGTTTCTTACCATGTTTACAAATGCCTATACGAATGTAACAAACGTATTCGCTGCAATCGGTTCATGGTTCGCCGCCAGGTGGAACGACATAAAAACCGCCCTTGCAGCAGTAGCCACATGGTTTTTAACTATGTTCACAAACGCATACACCAATGTAACAAATGTATTCGCTGCAATCGGTTCATGGTTCGCCGCCAGGTGGAACGACATAAAAACCGCCCTTGCAGCAGTAGCCACATGGTTTTTAACTATGTTCACAAACGCATACACCAATGTAACAAATGTATTCGCTGCAATCGGTTCATGGTTCGGGGCAAGGTGGACGGAGATAAAAACCGCCCTTGCATCCGTTCCAACATGGTTTAAAACACAGTTTGATAACGCATGGGCAAACATAAAAAACGCATTTGCCAATGTAACTTCCTTTTTCTCTGATTTATGGGAGAAAATCAAAGGTTGTTTCGTAAATGTCGGTGTGGCTATCGGTTCAGCGGTTGGGGATGCTTTTAAATCGGCAATCAACAGTTGTTTATCAACCATAGAGGGCGTTGTAAATAAGTTTATCGGTATGATTAACGGAGTAATTGGAATTATCAATGAGATACCGGGCGTTTCACTTTCAAAAATAGATACACTTTCACTTCCAAGATTAGCAAAAGGCGGTGTATTAAGAGAGGGTACGGCAATGGTAGCAGAAGCCGGACCGGAACTTTTAAGCATGGTAAACGGAAAGGCAGTTGTAACACCGCTTACGGGTTCGGCGGTAAACACGGCAGCAGACAACCTAAAGGGCAACAATAGCGGTTTCCACCAGGAAATCAATATTACAAGCCCTAAAGCCCTATCCCCTTATGAAGTAGCAAGACAAACGAGAATACAGACCCGTGCAATGGTTATTGCAATGCAGAGGGGGTAAATTATGGCAGATATTACAGTTACTTGCACAAATGATAAAAATGTTTCTATTGCCTTTAGGTGGGATTGGGACAATAACCCATTCCACCTATTAGGGCTTGACGGAATATATGGTTATGATTGCAATGTTACCACATCAGAAAACACCACAACAGACGGCAGCACATACCAGGGAAGCACGGCAAAGGAAAGAAACATTGTAATAACCGCAGAGATTGACGGAGATTACAGAAAGAACCGGGAATTACTGTATAGAGTGTTTCCAAAGGGTAGAACCGGAACGCTTGAATATAGCGAGGACGGGGATATAAAAACAATCACTTACAGAGTGGAAAGCGTGACACCAGGGGCAACAACGGGCGTTGTAAGGGATTATACAATTAGCCTTATTTGCACCGACCCGTATTTTAAGGACCTGTCAGATGTGGAAGTAGTAATGGCAAGTTGGGTATCAGATTGGTACTTTGAAAACGGGTTTGATATTAACGGCGTGGAATTTGGACACCGGGAAGCCGAGTTGGTAAAGGAAATTGAAAATAACAACGGTGCGGACAATATCGGAATAACTGCAATATTCAGAGCGGACGGCATTGTAAAAAATCCGGCTATTTACCATTCAGAGAGCGGGAAATATATAAAAGTCGGTTATGCCGGAAATGATTTTGAATTGCAAAGCGGCCAATATGTGGTTATTTTCACGCACACCGGAAAGAAAAATATATACCTTTTGGACGGTGTGAGCCAGGCAGAAATTGAGGAACACAAGGACCGTTACGGAATGATTGATTGGGAAACGGTTGTTTCTATGTACGGAACAATCATAAATCAGTATTTGGACGAGGACGGGGATTTTATACAGTTGCAGGACGGCACAAACACCATTACATACAATGCAGAAAGCGGCATTAACTATTTATCCGTGTCCGTATATTACCGCATTTCATATTTGGGGGTGTAAGAGCATGGAAATTATTGTATATGACCGCAATTTGTACCGCCTGGGGACGATTGAAAACCATACATCCTTACAATGGCATAGAAAATATTACGAGTGTGGCACGTTTGAGTTACACGCCCCGGCAACAGAGGACAACATAAGGCTTTTGCAGCCGGGTAATGTAATAAGGCCAAAGGGAAAGGATGAAGCCGCCGTTATCCGTGGGGACCAGACAGAAGAGGAAAGCACCCTTGTAAATGAGATTGTGCGAAACGGCTATTTTCTGCCTATATATTTTAATGACAGATTGACCGGTCCCATGTTTACATTTAACGGAACGTGTGAAGATGCTATGCGTTATATGATTAACCGCATGGCAGCAGTACCGTTGTTGGAAGTAGCCCCAGGAATAGGGGATGCAACCAAAATAACATTCCAGGCAACCTATAAGAATGTATTAACCTATCTTTCTAAGATTGCCCGGTATTGTGAATTGGGCTTTAGGGTAGTGCCGGACTTTAAGGGTAAGAAAATGACCTTTGAAACATATAAAGGCATAGACAGAACCACGAAGCAAGGCACAAAGCCACGTGTAATCTTTTCAGAGAGTTACAACAACTTAAACCGTGCAAAGCATACCTATTCAGACGAAACCGCCAAAACAAAGATTGTTGTAGGTGGAGCCGGGGACGGTGCGGACCGTATTTATGTAACAGTAGGCGGCGGAACGGGGTTTGATTTACGGGAAGAGTTTTTGGATGCCAAAGACATAAACAAAGATGATTTTTCGACCAATGCGGAATACCTGGAAGCGTTACGCATCCGTGGGGAGCAGTACAAGGCGGAAAACGCCGTGATTGAGAACATAGAAGCCGAAGTGGAAGCCGAGGTTAATTTTATCTATGGCACGGATTACGATTTAGGGGACATTGTGACAGTAGAAAAGGCGAAATGGAACAAGGTATTAAATTTACGCATTACGGAACTATGCGAGGTTTACGAATACGGCGGAATGTACGTTGTTCCTACTTTTGGGGATGCCCTACCCACAACCATAAATTGGGACAATTAGGAAAGGAGAGGAAAAGCAAATGGCAGTAAGAGGATTTTTTTACAATTCCGTAAATAAAGACCGCTTATACAACGGCCAGGATATGAACGAGGACAAAGCCCCGTTCTATAAAGAGGGTGTGGCGTATGGACATTTGCAAGTAACCGCAGACGGGGAAAGTATGGCGGTAAAGGTGGACGGCGGAAGCCGTACCGGGTACGCATACATCAACTTGCACACAATCCATAATACAACCGTCCTGGAATTGCCCGTGAGCGGTTCAAGCGGTACATTGCCAAGAATTGACCGTGTAATATTGCGGAATGATGAAACAGAGCGAAAACCAAGCATTTTTATTTTAGAGGGGGCATATTCAAGCAATCCGCAGCCGCCGGAACTTACGAACAATGACACAATCCAGGAAAAATGTTTAGCGGAAATTTACGTGGCCGCCGGAGCGGTGGCAATATCCCAAAGTGATATTACAGACACCAGGGCAGACACGGGATTGTGCGGTTTCATTGCATCACAGTTTGAGGATTTTGATTTTTCACAGTTCACAAAGCAATTTAACGCATGGTTCGCCCTGGAAAAAAAGAGCATGGAACAAGACCATGCAAATTTCATTGAAGAATACGCCGAAATGACACAAGCGTTTATGACGGACCAGGAAGCACAATGGAATAAGTGGTTTAAAGAGAAGCAAACAGAACTTTCCGGGGACATTGCCGGGAAACTGCAATTACAGATTGATGATGTAAAAGAAAAGGTTTACAACATTGCCTTTAAGGTTTACATCATTAGCACATTGGAGCAGATTACAAGCCCGGTAACGGTAAAACTTACGAATAAGACCACGGGGACCATGCAGACGGTTACTGTTACAAAAAGCCAAATGGGCTTTTATGTCACGGAAGCCGGAGAATACACCGTGGAAGCGGATTTGGAAAGCGTTATGGTTACACCGAAAGCCTTTAAGGTTACAAACGATAATCTTATGACAACGCAGAATATTACATTGCGTGAGGGTTCAAACCTGGGCTATATCGGAAATTATATTGGTTCATTTATTGCACAATAAAAAGAAAGAGAGGATTAAACAATGGTAGGATTTCCAAAAGTAATTAAGACAAAGGCGGATTTAGTCAACACTTACAAACTTGTAAAGAAAGGCAGATTGAAGAAAGAAGATTGGTTGGCAGCAGTTGAGAAGTTGGAAAATCAGAATTTCATCTTTTGCCCTATCCTGGAGAAAACCGAGGACAGAAAGGGCGTTACCCTTATGTTTGTAAACGAGGTTACAGAGGGGGACAAGGTAAAAGCCGGGAACGTGACCGCAACCGTTAAGACCGTGGAGCATATTGAGGTTGAAAAGGCAGCAGAAGCAGACCAGGAAGCGGCAGCAGCAGAGGGAACGGCGGCAGCAGATACCGAAACAACCACAAATAACAATCAGACCAAGCACACGATTTTAACACTTTCAAAGGCTATTGCGGCGGATGCGGCTACAATCGGTATTCCGGCAGAGGTTACATTTTATGACCGCCTGGGAATTACAGAAGAGGAAGTGGAGCAGATGAAAGGAGAGTTAGCATAATGGGAAGATTATTTGTTTATGACGAGAATATGACGGACGAGAGGGCGAAAATCACAGTTGCTAAAATGGCCGCCGTATCGGACATTGTAGCGAGTGAAAAGGCGTTTATACAGTATTCCGCAGCCGGACAATTAACCGTGCTTGCCGGGGCAGTTATTGCGGTAGGGGATGCCATTTTTCAGACCGAGGAAACAACGCTTTCCGCCGCCAACCTGGACGGTGCAAGCAGCTTTGCACACGGCAAAGATTATTACATTTACTTATGCAACAATGGCAAGGACAGTTCAAACGAGGTTTATTTAATCTCTGAAAATTCCACATTCCCGGACGGCGTGGAATGGGACGATACAAACACCCGTAAAATTGGCGGTTTCCACTATGGTTTTGTTAGAAATGTGGATGAATACGGCAGAGAAGTAAATACAAGTGGAAGCGTGCGTGGTAGCGGTTGGGAAAGTAACGTGCGTGAGGACATTGCCCCTAATTCTGTATGGACCGCCTTACACCGTCCGAAGTGCGACCCGTCCGGTATGGCATACCTGGGGAATGGTTTGTGGGCTGATATTTACCTTGCGTCAGATGATGGAGCGAACGGCTTACAATCCGTATATAACGCAACGCCTATTACGGGTACAGAGGGGTTAAATTGGTATATTGCCAATGAAAAGGCTGCCCGTGTCGGAAAGCGTTTACCGGACCTTGCAGAGTGGTTAATTGCAGCAGAGGGAAGCCCCCAGGGATTAGACGGCAGCAATACAAACGGTTGGACCGCAACAACCAACACCGCAAGAACCGCCGTTGGAAAAATCAAAAATGCAATTTCTGTAAAAAATATTATGGATATTGCCGGGAACGTGTGGGAATGGCTTAACGAGTTGTGTTTAGACCCAACCGCCGCATCCTGGAATTGGTACAATGTTATGTCCGGCTACGGTCAAATTTATATGCCGTCACAAACAGCCTTGCGCGCCCTCTTTGGCGGCGGCTATTGGGGCTACGGCGTGCGTTGCGGTGGCCGTGCCGTCAATTGCAGCAATTACCCGTGGAACGTGAGCACGGGCATTGGTGTGCGGTGCGTGTGTGACAGTCTGTAATCTGCCAGGGTGGGCGAAAGCCCACCCCATAAAAAATATATAAACCGAGGATAAAAACATGGCAGACAATAAGAAAAGCAATCAAGCGGATGCGTATATGGAGAGCATGAAAGCATATCAAAAGACTTATGATTTTCTTTTGTATCTTTATCCCATATTGTCACAGTTTCCGAAATTTGAGAAATTCGCATTGCAGAGCCAAATTAAAACGGCGGTTTTTGAAATGCTTAAATCAGTAATCAGATTTAGAAAGACCGGGACAAAGAGCCATATATATAACGCAGATGTAGAGTTGCAGTTTATCAAAACCCTCATACGGCTTTCCTACGATTTGAAATATCCGGCAATGAGCAAACACAGATACGAAGTATTGAGCAAGAAAATGACAGAATTAGGATGTATCATTGGCGGAATAATCGAAGCCGTAAAGAATGGAAATTGGAAATAATGTTGGCATTGCCAATTTTATTTTGGGGAAACTGTTAATATGCACCGGGCCAGTTCACGGAACTTTCCGAGCCTTGCACGCCCTCATTGGCGGCGGCAATTGGAACAACGGCGTGCATTGCGGTGGCCGTGCCGTCAATTGCAACAATTACCCGTGGAACGTGAACACGAACATTGGTGTGCGGTGCGTGTGTGACTTTACAATTTTATAGACATAGAAGCCCAAGCGGCCACTAGCAAAGATTTACATTTTAAGTAAGTCAGACGGTTTGCCCGTTCCGGTGCGATACCGGACAAACTAACAAAGCAAACCACCTTTTAGTAAAATAGAATATTTGAAAATTGGTAGGGATTAAATGAAAACAGTAAAGGGACTACATGAGAAAATGGGGACCTTTGAAAATGCCAATACTTCATTCCACCAGGCGGCAAGGTGCAAGCGGTACACGAATGAGGTATTGGCTTTTTCTATGGTTAAGGAAGAGGAACTTTTAAGAGCAACCGAGGAAATACAGAATTTAACATATAGGCAAGGGGAATATAAGATATTTAAGGTGTTTGAGCCAAAAGAACGGCTTATTATGGCGTTGCCGTTCTATGATAGAGTGGTGCAACACATGATTTGTAACGCTATTCAACCCGTATTTGAAAACGGATTTTATTACCATTCTTACGCTTGCCGGAGCGGTAAGGGGATGCACGCCGCAAGTGATACATTGTATCAATGGATGTATGAAACAGAGGTAAAGCAAGGGTTAAGGATGTATGCCTTTAAAGGGGATATATCAAAGTATTTTGCATCTATACCGCATGACAAATTAAAGGATGAAAACCGCCGCTATATAGGGGATAAGAAAGCCCTTATGTTAATGGATGATATTATAGACCACAACGGCATATTGCCGGACGGCGTGGGAATACCCGTTGGAAACCTCACAAGTCAGTTATTTGCGAATGTGTACGGCAATAAGTTAGATAAATTTTGCAAGCACGTTTTACATATTCCGTATTTTGTGCGGTACATGGATGATTTTATTATCCTATCGGATGATTTGGAGCAGTTAAAAGAATGGGTTAAGAGAATAGAAGAATTTTTGGAAAATGAAATGCTTTTGCATATTAACCCTAAAAGCACAATCCTATACGCCGGGAATGGCATAGATTTTTGCGGATATATCCACTATGCAGACCACAAGAAAGTAAGAAAATCATCTATCAGAAAGTTAAAGCAAGATGTAAAGGCGTATGAGTTGGGCGAATTGCCGCCGGAAGAATTTAACCGGAAGTATGAAAGCAGAAAGGGACATTTAGGACACGCCGACACATACCACATTGCAAAGGCGGTTGAATACGAATTGTTGTTCTATGAATGGGAACGCCTGGAAGCAACGGCGTAAAAAGGGTCAGAATAAAAAGCCGTTCCATTATATGATTTACTTGTAAAAAATCCACAGAAAGGAGCGGTGCAAAATGAAAGAGGAAATTGCAGCATTTATTTTAGCGGAAACGGCTAACCCCATTTTCCGCCTTGTGGCCATTGCAGTTGTATTTGATACAATCATGGGCGTTTTCAGAGCAATAAAGGAAAGAAAGTTTAATTCATGTGTTGGGATTAACGGGGCAATCCGAAAGGTAGGAATGATTGTTTCTATCATCTTCCTTTCCATTGCGGATAAAATTCTTTCAATCAATCTGATAGGTTTTATCCCGTCCGGTTTATGGTCTGATATTGGTATGCAGACCCCGGCGGTTATCGGAATGGCAGAGTTTTTTTCTTTACTGTTTATTGCGTATGAAATCGTGAGCATCCTTAAAAATATGACCCTTGCCGGACTTCCGGTAAAGAAGTTGTGGGATGCCGTAAAGAAGTTTTTAGGTAAGTACACGGAAGAGTTACCGGATGATGATTAAAGAAAGCGAGGAATAAGACATGGCAACAAAAGACCAGGTAAACACCTTTATTGCGAAATTGGCAGCAATCGCAAGAAAAGAATATTTAACCCGTGATAAATGGGTTTTACCGTCCGTATGTATCGCACAGGCCGCATTAGAAACCGGGTGGGGAACGTCCGGGCTTATGACAAAAGCCAATGCGTTTTTTGGCATTAAGGCCGGCAGCAGTTGGAAAGGAAAGGTTTACAGTAGCAAAACAAACGAGTGCTATGACGGTAAGACCTACACGCAGATTACCGCCGCTTTCCGTGCTTATGATAGCCTGGAAGAGAGCGTGGCAGATTATTACAATCTGATTTGCGGAAGTTCCCGTTATGCCGGAGCAGTAAACAACGGAAACGCCGAAAGTGCCATTACCGCAATCAAAAACGGCGGATATGCAACAAGTCCTACATACATCAAGAATGTAATGAACATCATCAATTCTTATAACCTTACACAGTATGACACATGGGACGGAGAGAACCAGGGACCGGCGAACAAGGAAACCCACGGTTATAAGGTGGGGGACAAGGTAAGAGTGATTGACAACATCACATACAACGGGGTGCGTTTTGCAACCTATTATGATGAATATGATGTTATCCAGGTAAACGGGGACCGTGTTGTTATCGGTATCGGTAACACCGTGACGGCAGCAGTAAACGCCGCCAACATTGCAAAGGATGAAGAGATTGCAGAAGCCCCGGCGGATGCAGAAGTACCAACCGACATTCCGACCCAGGAAGAAACAGAGAACGCCCACGGTTTCAAGGTAGGGCAGAAAGTAAAGGTTATCAATGCTTACGATTACTACGGTAATATGTTTAAGTGTTGGTACAGTAAATATGATGTTATCGAGGTTAAGAATGACAGAATTGTTATTGGTATCGGCAACACCGTAACGGCAGCAGTAAACGCCGCCAATTTAGCAGCAGCATAAGCAACGCCGCCTTTAGGAATTTGGCTACCAAAAGAGCAAGGAAATAATGTATATCACGGAATTAAAAGCACACCTTAAAAAGTGTGCTTTTTCTTATATATAAAACTTTTTGAAAATATTGCGTAATATGTATTGACATATTACGCAATATGCAATATAATAAAGACAGTTAAGAGAGGAACACAAAGAAAGCGAGGAACACAACATGACATATAGCGAATTAGTAAAGGAAGCAATTAGAAAAGCACATGAGGAAGCAAAGGCAGCAGCCGAAGCAGCCAAAAACCAGGTAGCACAATTTGAGGTTGGCAAAACCTACTATACACGCAGCATTTGTAACCATGATTGTATCTTTTCCGTAAAGGTTATAAAAAGAACCGCAAAGACCGTTGTAGTCTTAAAGGACGGAGAAGAAAAGCGGTGCAAAATTGGGCTTTCCTGGAATGGCAAGGAAGAAACAATTACACCGTGGGGCGTTTACTCCATGTGTCCGGTAATTGGAGCATCCGACATAGCAGCATAATAACACATAAGACCGGGGCAAACGCCCCGGCAGAAAGGAAAAGAGTATGAAAACATATTATTGTGTAACATCATCATTTGACGATAGGGGAAGAGCAACGGCAAACATTACAGATATGATAAAAGCAGAAGAGAAGCCGGAAAGCACATACACAAGCACCAGGAGAAAAGATATATACAATGATTGGTTTGAAAGCGAAAAAGAAGCACAAGAGTATGTGGAACAAACAAGGATTGCATAAAGTAAGGGCGGCAGCAGTGCCGCCCAGGCAACTAAAACGGCCGCACAGTGAACGGGTGCGAGTGTCCCAAGCCACTATAAACCGTTGAGGGGTTGCAACAATAGGCGTTGCGGTACTGTCTGACAAGTTTTAACCCACGTTTTAATGTGAAACGGGGAAGCAATGAGGTATACACCGGGCAAGGGTGCATTGCTTATATACACAATCGTTTAGACCAATGCCCGGAAACCCAAAACGCCTATATGATGCAACTATATATTGAAACCCGTTGTTTCTGTGATTTTATCAATGGTAAATACACGCACTTTTAAGCCTGGCACATTCCGCCGGGCTTATTGCACATAAAAATAAATTTATAAATATTGCGTAATATGTATTGACATATTGCGTAATATGATATATAATAAAGACAGTTAAGGGAGATACATAAAACCTAACGAGTACCTGGGCGGCAGAGAAAGGAGAATAACATGGAAGATATGGACAAGAAAGAAATTAAAGAAGTCATTGAGTGGTGTGACGAGAAAGGGCATAGCGAACATGAGATTTTGGATTTAATCAGAAGAATTGTGGATGCGAAGCCAAGAAATGAAGAAAAGCCTAATGAATAGGCTTTAGGGATGCAGAAAGGGCGGTGGACTTGCCAAAACCGCCCAAACTGTAAAACCTATTATATACCATAAGGCAAGAGAAAGGAAGAGGGCAACGGATGCCAAAAACAAAAAAAGAGTTCGACCAAGTGAAATACCAAAATCAGTTTATAAATGAGAAGTATGACCGCATCAACTTGACCGTACCAAAAGGAGATAAAGCCGTTATTAAAGAAAGGGCAGCAGCAGCCGGGGAAAGCGTGAACGAATATATTAACCAGGCTATTAAACAGAGAATGGAGAATACAAGCAATGCCTAATGAATACGGAATAACGGCAAAGGAAGCCACAGAAGCATTAACCGCCGCCATGCGATTATTACCACCGCCAGGGAAAGAGGATATAGAACTTATAAAAAGAAACCCTACTTTAAATTGGTGGCAAAAGTGGAAATTGATATGCCAAATTAAAGGAAGGTAGCACGGAAGAAAGCGAGGAACACAACATGGGATTATTTAGCAACCTATTTTCAAAAAAGAACACGGCAGCAGCACAACCGCAGCCCGTACAGATGGCGGAAGAAAAAAAGCCAAGATATATTGTAAAAAGTCAACGCTTTATCCTGGATAATGTAAAAGAACACATGGAAGATATTATGGACCTTGTGGAGAAAAACGAGGATTACAAGTTAAAAAAGAAAGACCTCATAGAAGAAAATAGGGAAGATGAAAACATCTATGAATATGAATTGAACGAAAAAGCCACAATAACCCCTATATCTTGTGAGGGGGGGGTGGAGCAACTACAAGTATTTGTATGTAATACCCACATTGGAGATATTAAAAAGGGCGGCATAAGCAGAGTAAAGAACCTTTTGAAAAAGGGAAACATAGAAAATATATGGTCCGAGGTTTCCGGCGGCAACTATAAACATTTAAGGTATGATGCCGGAAAAGATGTATATTACTATGATGAATTAGAAAAAGAATTTAGTATTACCATTGAAATAACCTATAAAGAAGAAATCACAGAATAAGTAAAGAAACATAGGAAACAGACGGGGACAACAACGGATTATTCCGGGTTGTCCCTATTGCCGTATCAAGGGGGTTATTTTTATGGGTAGAAAATACAAACAGTTAAGCCAAAATGATAGAATATCAATGGAAACACTACTTAACAAAGGCCATTCCGTACAAGAGGTTGCGGATTATTTGCACGTTCACAGAAGCACTATTTACAGAGAAATGAAACGGGGCGAGTATGTACATAGAAATTCAGACTATACGGAAGAGGTGCGTTATAGTAGTGATAAGGGGCAGCAGACCCATGATTGGAACGCCCAGGGCAAAGGCAGAAATATTAAAATAGGCAATGATATTAAATTGGCGGAATACATAGAAAATAAGATTGTAGAAAATAAATATAGCCCGGAAGCAGCATTAGCAGCAGTAGCAACAAGCGGAATAGAATTTAGCACCACTATAAGCGTAAGAACCCTATACCGCTATATTGATAACGGCATATTCCTTAAACTTACCAACAAGCATTTACCAGTTAAGGGTAAGAAGAAAAAGAAAAATAAGAAAGTCCAGGTACAGAAGAGGGCAGCGGCCGGGGAGAGCATAGAGAACCGCCCGGATGAAGTGGCAACCCGTGAAACATTCGGACATTGGGAAATGGACACCGTAAAGGGCAAACAAGGCGTTACAAAATCATGTATGCTTGTATTAACAGAGAGAAAGACCAGGGACGAGATTATATTTAAACTAAAAGACCAAAAGGCGGAAAGCGTGGTGGATGCCCTGGACCGTTTAGAAAGAAAATGGGGAGATATGTTTTCTAAGGTGTTTAGAAGCATCACAGTAGATAACGGCGTGGAGTTTTCAGATTGTAAAGGCATGGAGCGTTCAGCGTTGACACCAGGAGAGAAACGCACATACCTATTCTATTGCCACCCGTACAGTAGTTGGGAGAGAGGGACCAACGAGAACACAAACAAGCTAATCCGCCGCCATATCCCTAAAGGGGAAGATTTTGACGAAAAGCAAGATAGGGACATTGAATTTATAGAAAATTGGATAAACACATACCCACGGGGTATTTTTGGCTTTAAAACATCAGAAGAATTATTTAAAGAAGAGTTGGAGAAAATCACGGCATAATATTTTTTTTCAAAAACTTGTCGCAAAACTATTGACAAAATATACATATGGAAACCATTATAAAAAAGTCTTGCAATTGCAGGCAGAATATGATAGTTTATAAATCGTTGTGTGAGGAACACAACGATTTTTTCATGCAGAGGTACAATTCTGCAAAAACAAACGTCAGTTCGGAACCTTCCTGACGAAAAACAAAACTAAAGGAGAAAAACATATGAGAAACAAAAAGGTATTATTTCTTACCCAGGCTGCAGTGATCGCAGCGATCTACGTTGTGCTGACTATTTTTATCAGTGCATTTAACTTAGCTTCCGGTGCCATTCAGGTACGAATTTCCGAAGCACTTACCATTTTACCATTTTTTACACCGGCAGCAATTCCGGGACTGGCGATCGGTTGTCTGTTGAGCAATCTGCTGACAGGGGCAGCGGTTTATGATGTCGTGTTCGGAAGCCTTGCAACATTACTCGGTGCAGTCGGAACGTATTTACTGCGGAAACATAAGTTTTTGTGCACGCTTCCTCCGGTGATCGCAAATATGGTGATCATTCCATTTGTATTGCGCTACGGATACGGACTTGCGATGGAAGTCGGTGGACATGATCTTGCGATTCCTTTTTACATGCTGACCGTCGGCGCAGGAGAAGTGATCTGCTGCTGTATTCTTGGCTCTATCTTATTGAATGCATTGGCAAAAGTGAGAAATGTTATTTTTAAGAATGAATAAATGTGAAGGTTATAAAAATGCCATGTCAAAGAGATAAAACTCTCTTTCTCATGGCATTTTAATAATTTTTAAGAAAATATTGACGATTTCTGAAAACGCAAGTAAACTATATAGTTAGCAGTATCTATAAGAGAGAACGAAAGGAAAAAGTTATGAAGAAAATCTTGGATTTGATCACAGATGAAGTGACAAAAGCATTTACAGAATGTGGATATGATGCAAAATATGCAAAGGTTACTTTATCAAACAGACCTGATCTTTGTGAATACCAGTGTAACGGCGCCATGGCAGCCGTCAAGGAATACAAAAAAGCCCCATTTATGATCGCAGACGAAGTGGTGGAAAAACTTGCTGCAAACCCGATTTTTGCGATGGCAGAATCTGTAAAACCGGGCTTCCTCAATCTGAAAATTGATGAGGCATACCTTGCAGATTATGTTGCAAAAATGCAGGAAGATGAGGGACGTTTTGGATGTGAAAAGACAGAAGCGCCAAAGACCATCATGATCGACTATGGCGGACCAAACGTTGCAAAACCTCTCCATGTAGGACATCTGCGTTCTGCAATCATTGGTGAGAGTGTGAAGCGTATCGGCAAATTTATGGGACACAATGTGATCGGTGACGTGCATTTGGGCGACTGGGGACTTCAGATGGGACTGATCATCACAGAGTTAAAGTTAAGAAGACCGGAACTCGTTTATTTTGATGATGCTTACACCGGAGAGTATCCAGAAGAAGCACCATTTACAATCTCTGAGTTAGAGGAGATTTATCCGACTGCCAGCAAGAAATCCAAAGAGGATGAGGCGTATAAGGAAGCGGCCATGCAGGCGACTTTTGAACTGCAGCACGGAAAACGCGGTTATCAGGCACTTTTAAAACATATTTTAAATGTGTCCGTGACAGACTTAAAGAGAAACTATGCAAACTTAAATGTTTCCTTTGAACTGTGGAAGGGCGAGTCTGATGCACAGCCATATATTCCGGATATGGTTCAGAAGATGAAGGACGATGGCTTTGCATACATCAGCGACGGCGCTCTTGTCGTGGATGTCAAAGAGGATACCGACACGAAAGAGATTCCTCCATGTATGATCTTAAAATCAGACGGAGCTTCCCTTTACAATACAACAGACCTTGCAACTATGGTATGGAGAATGAAAGACTATAACCCGGACGAGATTATTTACGTGGTAGACAAGCGTCAGGAGTTATATTTCACACAGGTATTCCGCTGCGCAAGAAAAACAGGTATCGTAAAACCGGAAACAGAACTGAAGTTTTTAGGTTTTGGTACGATGAATGGCAAGGACGGAAGACCATTTAAGACCCGTGATGGCGGTGTGATGCGTTTAGAGCATCTGATCTCCGGTATTAATGAGGAGATGCTTGCAAAGATCCAGGAGAACCAGAAGACAAAGGAGAACCTTGGAATCAGCACAGAGGAAGCAGAGAACACTGCAAAAATGGTCGCACTTGCAGCGATCAAATACGGTGATCTGAGCAATCAGGCAAGCAAAGATTACATCTTTGATATTGACCGCTTTACTTCTTTTGAAGGAAATACAGGTCCATATATCCTGTATACGATCGTCCGTATCAAATCGATCTTAAACAAATATCACGGTCTTGGAAAAGATGAGAGCGGTGCAGTCATCGGGGCGGCGCACTCTAAAAGCGAGAAAGATTTAATGTTAGAGCTCTCCAAGTTCAATGCAGTGATGGAGAGCGCTTTTGAGGAGACAGCACCTCATAAGATCTGTTCCTATATTTATGACCTCGCCAATGCATTCAACAGTTTCTATCATGGAACCAAGATCATGTCCGAGGAGAATGAGACAGTCCAGAAATCGTATATCCGTCTGTTAGAGCTTACAAAGTCCGTTCTTGAGACTTGTATCGATGTATTAGGATTTTCTGCACCGGAGAGAATGTAAGAAAAGAATAGAATAACAGTCATAAAAAGAAAGACAAGTCATAGAATTAGTCATGGGAGAAAACAAACTCCCATGGCTTTTTTTCTTTAAAAAAAGAATTCCGTGAGGATGGAACAGAAAGTGAGGTGCCGCCTTGTGTGAAATAAGATTGTTGTTTCCGGTACATATGAGAACATTTTTTCAGGACGATACATGGCAGAGCGGGTTGGAGGAGATCCGGGTGAGAGTCGGACAACCAATCGAGTTTTGCTATGGAAGCGACAACTGTTATCTGACCGGCAAAGAAAAAGAACAACTGTTCTGTAGCGAAAAGGACTACAGAAGATGGGAAAAAGATCTGTACCATGCGACCGAGGCAGATCTGCGGGAAATGTTGAATTATATCAGCAATTATTCGCTGTACGCCTACAAAGAGGAGATTAAGCAGGGGTACATCACGATCGAGGGAGGACACCGGGTTGGTGTGGCAGGGCAGACCGTTCTGGTGGATGGAAAAATTGCAGGGATCAGTCCGATCATGTTCTTAAATATCAGGATCGCCCATGAAAAGTGTGGATGTGCCAGAAAAATACTGCCGCTGATCCGGCAGAGAGACAGCATTTATAACACGTTGATCCTGTCAATGCCGGGAGCCGGGAAAACAACACTTTTGCGTGATTCCATCCGGGCATTGTCGAATGGGGAGGCATATGGGATCAGGCTGAAGGTGTGTGTGGTGGATGAACGCTCGGAGATTGCGGCAAGTTTTCACGGTGTGCCACAGAATGACATGGGACCGAGAACCGATGTGATGGACGGCTGTGGAAAGGCAGAGGGAATGCAGCTTCTGATCCGTTCCATGTCACCGCAGATCATTGCGGTGGATGAACTTGGAGCCGAGTCAGATTTTTATGCGGTAGAGCAGGCATTAAACTGTGGGAGCAGAGTGCTTGGCACGATCCATGCAGGGAATATGAAAGAACTGTCGGAAAAACCGTATCTGAAACGGTGGATGGAGCGAAGACTTTTTCAGCGGTTTATATTTCTGGAAAAAGAAGCCGACGGGAGGAGAAAAATGCAGGTTTATGACGAGCATATGGAGCGGATCACATGTTAAAAGTGCTGGGAAGTATGTTGATTCTTCTGGCAAGCGTTGGTTTTGGATTTCAGATCCAAATGGATCTGAAAAATCATCTGCGGCTGCTTTATGACATACGGAAACTGCTCTTTGACATTGCAAATGAAACAGCGTATACGATGGATTCCATGGAGGTTGTGCTGGAACATTCGATACATAGCAGAAATCCATATCTAAATGAGATCTGCCGGGAGATGGGAGAGGGATTACAGAAGAAGGAAAGAGGATGTGGACAGGAACTCTGGCAGGAGCGGATTGAAGCGTGGCAGAAAACGTTAGGTCTCACTTCGGAGGAGAAAGAAATTTTTGCAGGGGCAGGATGCGCCTTTTTCGGAAAAAGCATGGGAGAAAATGAAAAAAGCCTGGAACATTATCTGAAACGTCTGGATTATGTGATCGATCAGGTGAGGGGAGAACAAAAGGAAAAACAGAAAGTGTATCAGACCGTCAGTGTGATGTGTGGGCTGATCGTCATTCTTCTGTTTTTGTAAAAGCTCCGAAAGCTGTGGAAAGGCAGGAACTTTATGAGTGTAAATTTGATTTTTAAAATTGCTGCGGTTGGGATTTTAGTGACCGTGCTGAGTCAGGTGTTAAAACACAGTGGACGGGAAGAACATGCTTTTTTGACCAGTCTGGCAGGACTTATCATCGTGCTGTTCTGGATCGTGCCTTATATTTATGAACTGTTTGAGACGATGCAGTCGCTTTTTATGTTATAGATCATATAGCAGTTACCATCTGGCAGGGAGTGAAAAAGACATGGATATCATAAAAGTGGGGATTTTAGGTGTCGCAGCGGTTTTTCTAGCGATTCCGCTGCGTAAAGAGAAGCAGGAATACAGCATGTTTTTAAGCATGGCAGTCTGTATCTGCATTTTTATTTATATTATCACAAAGGTTCAGATCGTGTTGGAATTTGTGGAGAAGTTAGAGGGGATGATCGCCATTGACAGTACTTATATTGGTCTGGTGATCAAAATGGTGGGCATTACCTACGCGGCAGAATTTGCAGTAAATGTGTGCAAAGATGCCGGCTATGGAGCAATCGCAGGACAGATTGAAAACTTTGCCAAAATGTCGATCCTTGTGGTGAGTCTCCCGGTACTGATGGCATTTATTGATACGATAGGGAGCCTTTTATGAGAAAAGTGAGATGGCAGTGGAAGATCATACTGTTTCTGATGTTCGCAGGGCTCTTTTGTCCGGTGAAGGTTCATGCAGAAGAGACAGGTAGTTATCTGGATGGGCTTTCGGATGAGATGGACTATGGAAAACTGGATACATTTTTAAAAGACTATGGCGTGGAGCAGGTTTCTTTTTCCGGTCTGGTGGAAGAACTGATGCAGGATGGGGTGAGCACAGCGTGGGGAGAACATGTGTTTTCTGCGATAAAAACATCGCTCGTTGGGGAGATAGCAGCTAACCGGAAGATGCTTTTGGAAATTGTACTGCTGGCATTCTGTTTTTCGGTTCTGAAAAACTTTGCGGGTGCATTTCATGCGTCGTATATCTCGGAGCTATGTTTTCTGCTGGTGTATTGTGTCATGGCAGTCATGCTTTTGCAGACATTTCTTCTCTTTCAGGAGGTCGTGTCAAAGTCATTGGAAAGCTGTGTGGAATTTATGAAAGTCATGGTGCCGACGTTTTGTCTCAGCATGATGTTTGCCTCAAATGTGAGCAGTGCTGCGGGATTTTACCAGACCGCATTTCTGGTGATCTATCTGGTGGAGTGGCTGTTTTTAAATCTGCTGATGCCTCTGATCCATATTTATGTGCTGTTGGAAATGTTCGGTCATTTTGTGCCGGAGGAGCGCTTTTCAAATCTGACGGAACTGTTTTCTGAGGTGATCAGCTGGGGAATAAAAATCGCAGGAGTGCTCGTATTGGGGCTGAATGTAGTACAGAACCTGATCGGTCCGGCAAAAGACCGGATGGGGCATGGGATTTTTGCAAAAACGGCTTCTGTGATCCCGGGGCTTGGAAATGCGGTGGACAGCGTGACCGAACTGCTTCTTGGCGCAGGGATCGTCATGAAAAGCTGTGTGGGGACAGCGGGACTTGTGGTGCTTGTCCTGATCAGTCTTGTTCCCCTGCTCAAGGCGCTGTGCCTTACATTCTTTTACAAACTGGCAGCGGCAGTGACAGAGCCAGTGTCGGATAAGCGGATCTCCGGCTGCTTAAAAGGTCTGGCAAACGGAGGTATGCTCTATGTAAAACTGCTGGGGTACAGTGTGCTGTTGTTTTTTGTGACGATCGCACTGACGGCGGCAGCGTCGGGATTTATTTATTGAGGATAATAGGAAGGAGCCGATGAACGGGATTTTTAGTTATCTGAAAAGCTATGTCATTCTTTTTCTTGTGCTCACGATACTGCTTGAGATGGTTCCGAAGGCGGGCATGCAGAAGTATATCCGTTTTTTTTCGCAGATGATCCTGGTCTTTGGACTGCTCTATCCGGTTTTGGGATGGATGGGAGAGAGTGATGCTTTTCTGGAAAAAATTGAATATCAGTCTTTTTTACAGAAGATGGAGGAGGTACAGTCAGATGCAGAAAAAATCACTTATCTGGACAATGATCACTATGTGAAAAAGTATGAGGATGCAATTGCGCTTGATGTTACACAGATGGCGCAGGAAGAAAATTTTGCAGTGAAGGAGATCGCAGTGGAGATGACAGAAAATTATGAGATCAAATGTATCCGCATGACGTTGACTAATCCGGTAAAGGAAGGGATTGTGATCGGAAAAGTCGTGCTGGAGGATGGACAGAAAAAACAGGCTTCTGAGGATGGCGCATATAAAAAATTAAAAGAAAAGCTGGTGAGTTATTATCAATTATCGGAAGAACAGTTGGATATCCTGTATGAATAGACTGCGGCAGCTCAAAAAAAGTGACTGGATCGCAATTGCACTTACAGGTGTGCTGATCCTGATCATTGCAATGCCGTTATCACCAAAGCAGTCAGATAGTGAAAGTACGGCGGAGCAGGAGACAGCTGCAGCGGTTCTGGATTCCGGGAGCACGCAGGGCAGCCAGAATGTATATGCGGATGCGATGGAAAAGAGGCTGAAGCATGTGCTTGGGCAGATGGAGGGGGTAGGAGAGACAGAGGTGATGATCACACTGTCAGATTCCGGTGAAACGATCGTGGAAAAAGATCAGAAAGAACAGACGAACCATATCGGGGAAAGTGATGCCGGTGGAGGAACCCGTACAACGACGGAGCAGGAGACGGAGGAGACAACGGTGTATGTGGAAAACGGCAGTGAAAAGCAGCCTTATGTGACAAAAGAAGTGCTTCCCAAAGTAGAGGGCGTTCTGGTGGTGGCAGAGGGCGGGGATGATCCCAGGGTGATTTCTGATATTTCCGATACAGTAATGGCATTATTCCGGGTGGAAGCACATAAAATAAAAGTAGTGAAGATGAGTAGTTCCAGAGGGTAAATAAGGAGGAATCACATGAAGAAAATATTTCGAAAAAATCAGCTGGTGATCACGGCACTGGCGCTTATGATCGCTGTTGCAGGGTATTTCAGTTACATGAATAACAATATGGATGACGGAAAACTTCAGACAGCGGCGGAGGCGGCAAACGCAGAGGTGAGTGCAGGGGAACTGGAAGAGGATTACGACATTTCGGATGAAGATGTTTTGCAGAATGAGATTTTTACGGCGGAGGAACCGGACGGGACGGAGACAGCGGCAGTAACGGATGGAAGCGCAGAGACAGCGGCGGGCACGGAGGGAGAACCTGCAGCGGAAGGAACAGGGCAGACAGTGGCAGATGGAACAGCAGGGGCAGAGGAAGTCGTCAATCCGGGAGAGGCGGTGCTCACCAGTACGACCGTTGCCAATATCGACTATGCTTCGGAAATGAAATTAAACCGTGAACAGATCCGCTCAAAAAATAAGGAGACTCTGCTGGAGATTGTAAACAATAATGCGATTTCCGATGAATTAAAACAGGATGCGATCAATAAAATGATCGCGATGACGGATATCGCGGAGCGCGAGAATGCGGCAGAAATGCTTTTGGAGGCAAAAGGATTCACAGATGTGGTGGTAAGTATCACCGAGGACAGCTGTGATGTTGTCTTAAATATGGGAGAAGTGACGGATGCAAAGCGCGCACAGGTGGAGGATATTGTGAAACGCAAAACAAATGTTTCCGCGGAAAATGTGATCATTACGCCAATTGTAGTAGGCGAGGTGGACACGGAATAATATCAGATTTTCCTTGATTTTCTTCGGCTATCGTTATATCCTTATAAGGCGGCAGTCTGCAAAGCAGGCTGTGCGGTGTTACAATGAGACATGACAGCGGTCTCTTGGGACTTTATTTACACATTACAGGTTCTTTTTGAGAACCGCTGTGCTTTTATATTTGGAGGATATATTTTGGCTGATTTAAGAAAAGAAATAGAAAAAAGACGTACCTTTGCGATCATTTCCCACCCGGATGCAGGTAAGACGACATTGACAGAGAAGTTCCTGCTTTACGGAGGTGCGATCAATCTTGCCGGATCTGTAAAGGGAAAGGCAACTGCCCGCCATGCGGTTTCCGACTGGATGGAGATTGAGAAGGAGAGAGGTATTTCCGTCACTTCCTCTGTATTGCAGTTTAATTATGGCGGTTACTGTATCAATATTCTGGATACGCCGGGACATCAGGATTTCTCGGAGGATACCTACCGTACTTTGATGGCAGCAGATTCCGCCGTCATGGTCATCGATGGATCAAAGGGTGTTGAGGCGCAGACAAGAAAACTGTTTAAGGTCTGTGTGATGCGCCATATCCCTATTTTTACGTTTATCAACAAAATGGACCGCGATGCGAACGACACGTTTGATCTGTTGGATGAGATCGAAAAAGAGCTTGGGATCGCAACCTGCCCGATCAACTGGCCGATCGGTTCCGGAAAAGGATTTAAAGGTGTTTATGACCGCAATACAAAAGAGGTTATGACGTTCTCTGATACGTTAAAAGGAACAAAAGAGGGAACGGAGAGACACATTCACATTGATGATCCGGCGCTTGTAGATGAAATCGGTGAGGCAGCAAAAGAAAAGCTGTTAGAGGAAATCGAGCTGCTTGACGGAGCAAGTGCAGAGTTTGATATGGATCTGGTGTCAAAAGGTGAGTTGTCCCCTGTATTTTTTGGTTCCGCGTTAACAAACTTTGGTGTGGAGACATTTTTACAGCACTTTTTGAAAATGACGTACTCTCCGCTTCCGAGAAAAGCAGATATCGGGGAGATCAATCCGTTTCAGGAAGATTTCTCTGCGTTTGTGTTCAAGATTCAGGCGAATATGAACAAAGCGCACCGTGACCGTATCGCGTTTATGCGTATCTGTTCCGGAAAATTTGAGGCGGGCATGGAAGTTACCCACGTACAGGGTGGCAATAAAAAGATCAAGCTTTCCCAGCCACAGCAGATGATGGCGCAGGAGCGCCACATCGTGGATGAGGCTTATGCCGGAGATATTATCGGTGTGTTTGATCCTGGTATTTTCTCCATCGGTGATACCTTGACAACAGCAAAACCTTTCAAGTTTGAGGGAATCCCAACCTTTGCACCGGAACATTTTGCGCGAGTGCGTCAGGTGGATACCATGAAGCGTAAGCAGTTCATGAAGGGAATGCAGCAGATCGCACAGGAAGGTGCAATCCAGATTTTCCAGGAATATAACATGGGTATGGAGGAAGTCATCGTCGGCGTTGTCGGTGTGCTTCAGTTTGATGTTTTAAAATATCGTCTGGAGAATGAATATAACGTTGAGATCCGTATGGACAACCTTCCGTATGAGCATATCCGTTGGATTGAAAATGAGGATATCAATATGGATAAGATCGTCGGAACCTCCGACATGAAGAAAATCCAGGATCTCAAAGGACGTCCATTATTACTGTTTGTCAATTCATGGAGTGTCGGCATGGTACTTGACCGAAATGAAGGACTTGTATTGTCAGAGTTCGGACGCGAATAAATTCACTGTTATCAGATAGCTGCGAAACTCTTCATAATCTTCTTTAAATTGTTCAAAATTAACAAAAACATTCAAGACACGCTCTCGCTACGTGTCGCTCGCAGCGGTACTAAGAAGCCAGGCACAACTTACCGTTGTACCAGCCTTCTAAGTACCAATCGAACTTGTTCGATTTTGGCTCACCCAGTGTCTTTCATGTCTTTTGTCAATTTTTCACAATTCAATTTAGGTTTTTATGAGTTTCGAATTGTCTGATAACTATTAAAAACAAGGAGAGAAAGATGGCAGTTGTAACGATTACAAAGGATAATTTTGAGGCAGAAGTATTGGGATGTAAGATCCCGGTTGTGCTTGACTTCTGGGCAGAATGGTGTGAACCATGTAAAATGCAGTCTACGGTTATAGAAGAGCTTGCCGCAGAGTTGGATGGAAAAGTAAAATTCGGTAAGGTGAATGTGGACGAAGAGGCTTCTCTGGCACTGAATTATCAGATCATGAGTATCCCGACATTGGTTGTGATGCATTATGGTCTGTTTCAGGGAAAAGCAATCGGCGTGCAGGGCAAAGATGCGATCCGTGAAATGCTTCAGGGTGTTTTGTAAAACACCTTGACAAATTTCTATCTATCAGTTACAGTCAATCTTGCAGATAGCAGAATCTTTTTTTATCAAATAAAATGTTACAAGAGTAATTATTTCAGCCAGATCGGCATGAAATCCCGGCAAAAAATAGAAAGTGATGGTTTAAATAGGGGGAAAACTGTCTTAAAAGGATGAACAGGGACAGAATTGTTTCATGTTCGTAGTTGACATTTAGGGCAAAGTATAATACTATAAGAACAAGAAAACGAACATAAGTTCGTATTGGAGGAAAGAAAATGGCAAGAGAAGATAAATTGAAAGCGTTAGATGCTGCAATTTCACAGATTGAGAAACAGTATGGTAAGGGATCTATTATGAAGCTGGGTGATAATTCAGCACATATGAATGTTGAGACAATTCCAACCGGATCTTTGAGTCTTGATATTGCACTTGGTCTTGGAGGACTTCCAAAGGGAAGAATTATTGAGATCTATGGTCCGGAATCCAGTGGTAAGACAACGGTTGCCCTGCATGCGGTTGCCGAGGTACAGAAAAGGGGCGGAATCGCAGGATTTATTGATGCGGAGCATGCACTTGATCCGGCTTATGCCAAGAATATCGGTGTGAATATTGATGAGTTGTATATTTCACAGCCGGACTGTGGAGAGCAGGCGCTTGAGATCACAGAGACGATGGTTCGCTCCGGGGCAGTGGATATCGTGATTGTTGACTCTGTTGCAGCACTTGTTCCGAAAGCAGAGATTGATGGAGATATGGGAGATTCCCATGTGGGACTTCAGGCAAGACTTATGAGCCAGGCTCTCCGTAAATTAACTGCAGTCATCAGCAAGTCGAACTGTATTGTTATTTTTATTAACCAGCTGCGTGAAAAAGTTGGTGTGATGTTCGGTAATCCAGAAACAACAACCGGCGGACGTGCATTGAAATTCTACTCATCTGTGCGTATGGATGTCCGTAGAATTGAATCTCTGAAACAGGCAGGAGAGGTTGTCGGTAACCGTACCCGTGTGAAGATCGTAAAGAATAAAGTGGCACCTCCATTCAAAGAGGCTGAGTTTGACATTATGTTTGGTAAGGGAATTTCCAAAGAGGGAGATATTTTAGACCTTGCTGCAGACTGTGGCATTATTGTGAAGTCCGGTGCATGGTATGCCTATAACGGAGATAAGATTGGTCAGGGACGTGAGAATGCGAAAACTTATCTGAGAGAGAATCCACTCGTATGTGAAGAGGTTGAGGCAAAAGTCAGAGAAAAATTCCAGTTAGATGGTACTGCAGAAGAGACGGATGCTGAGGGAGAGCCAGAAGTATTAGAGGATGAGGAATAAAAATGAGTCTTCAGGTCATGTCGGTCGTACCTCTTGAGAAGGGAAAAGCAAGAATCCGGTTTGATGATGGGACAGAAGTTGTTCTTTATAAAGGAGAGATTCGAAAGCTTGGGATAGAGGAGGGCTGTGTTGTCACAGAGGCTGTCTATGATAAGATTCTGAATGAAATCCTTGGAAAGCGTGCAATCAAGAGGGCAATGCATCTGTTGGAAAAGCAGGACCGGACAGAGCGTCAGCTTTATGACAAACTGAAACAGAACGGATATCCGGAAAGTTGTATTGAATCCGCAATTGCCTATGTAAAAAGTTATCATTATATCGACGATTTTCGTTATGCTTCTACCTACATCCGTTATCATCAGGAGATGAAAAGTAGACAAAAACTTAAGATGGAACTGATGGCAAAAGGGATTGGAAGAGATCTGGTTGATGCAGCATTAGAAGAAGAGTATGTTTCGGATGATCAGAAGAAGATTGCAGAGTTACTGCAGAAGCGGCATTATTCTTTTGAGGATGCAGATGTCAGCGAACAGCGGAAGAATTATCAGTTTTTACTCCGCAGGGGATTCAAAAGCAGTGATATCCTTCATGTCATGAAGCAGGAACGGCAGTAGGAGCAGGCCGGAGAGAAAAATTTTGTTTCAGAGAAAATCTGACAAATTTGTACAATATGTTGTATTCTTATTTTTGAGTCATTCAATATTATGCATATTGAACAGTAATTGACTTGACATAAGTATGAAAATAGAATAAAATTAATCTGTTGTTAATTATGACAGAAAATTAATCTAATTATATGTTATATGTACAATGAAAATTTCATAAAGGAGGTGCTCCTGTGCTGCAGATAGTGATCGCTGTTGTTATAACACTTATCGTTACTGCGGTTCTGACATACTTTATCACAACTGCTTACCACAAGAACGTAGCAAATGCTAAGATTGGTAATGCGGAAGATAGAGCACGTGAGATTATCGATGAAGCGGTAAAGACAGCAGAAACCAAAAAACGTGAAGCAATGCTCGAAGCAAAGGAAGAGTCCATCAGAGTCAAAAATGATCTGGACAAAGAAGTAAAAGAGCGCAGAGCAGAGATTCAACGTAGTGAACGCAGAGTCGTACAGAAGGAAGAAAACTTAGACAAGAAGTTGGAATCCATCGAGAGACGCGAAGCCGGTTTTGCTGCAAAAGAAGAAGAAATCAACAAGCAGAAAGCTCAGATTGCAAAGCTCAATGAAGAGCGTTTACAGGAACTGGAAAGAATCTCTGGATTAACCTCCGAACAAGCAAAGGAATATCTCTTAAAAACCGTTGAAGAAGATGTTAAACTTGATACCGCAAAATTAATCAAAGAAATGGAAAACAAGGCAAAGGAAGAAGCTGATAAGAAGGCCAAAGATTATGTGGTAACTGCCATTCAGAAATGTGCAGCAGACCATGTGGCAGAGACAACAATTTCTGTTGTACAGCTTCCGAATGACGAGATGAAAGGTAGAATCATCGGACGAGAGGGACGTAATATTCGTACGTTAGAGACGATGACAGGTGTGGATTTAATTATTGATGATACACCGGAAGCAGTTATTTTGTCTGGATTTGATCCAATCAGAAGAGAAGTTGCCCGCATTGCTTTGGAAAAATTGATTGTAGATGGACGTATTCATCCGGCTAGAATCGAAGAAATGGTAGAAAAGGCACAAAAAGAAGTTGAAACAATGATCCGTGAGGAAGGTGAAGCAGCAACATTAGAAGTTGGTGTTCACGGAATTCATCCGGAACTCGTTCGCTTACTCGGCAGAATGAAGTTCAGGACAAGTTACGGACAGAATGCATTAAAGCATTCTATTGAAGTAGCACAGCTTTCCGGATTATTGGCAGCGGAAATTGGTGTAGACGTAAGAACTGCGAAACGTGCAGGTCTTTTACATGATATTGGTAAATCTGTGGATCATGATATGGAAGGATCTCATATTCAGATTGGTGTTGATTTATGTAGAAAATACAAAGAATCACCAATTATCATCAATGCAGTTGAGGCTCATCATGGTGATGTAGAACCTGAGTCCCTGATTGCTTGTATCGTACAGGCTGCTGATACGATCAGTGCGGCAAGACCTGGTGCAAGAAGAGAGACACTTGATACTTATACCAACAGATTAAAACAATTAGAAGATATTTCAAACGGATTTAAGGGAGTAGAAAAATCATTTGCTATTCAGGCAGGTAGAGAGATTCGAATTATGGTAGTTCCAGAACAGATCAGCGATGCTGACATGGTATTATTGGCACGCAATATTGCAAAACAGATTGAGTCTGAATTGGAATACCCTGGACAGATTAAAGTAAATGTGATTCGCGAGTCACGTGTAACGGATTTTGCGAAATAGCTTGACAAAGAGAGCATAAAAGAAGATTTGAAGAGGATGGATCCTGTTTCGAATCTTCTTTTTTATATGAAAAAGCGTTCGATTGTTATAGAATAATCCTAGAACCAGAAGAGGCAGGAGGAAAGAAAGATGAGTGAACATGCAATAAGAATTAAACGGGAATTGGTGATGAAAGGCACTATTCTTGATGTGTACAAAGATACAATGGAACTTCCAAATGGCAAAACAGAAGAATGGGATTTTGTCTCACATAGAAAGGGAGCTGCGGCAGTTGTTGCAGTGCGTGAGGATGGAAAACTGCTAATGGTGAGACAGTACCGGAATGCTTTAGAGCGTATGACGTTAGAGATTCCTGCCGGAGCGAGAGACAGTGTGACAGAAGATACCAAAGTGTGTGCTGCAAGGGAACTCGAAGAGGAGACCGGATACCGGAGTGAGAATCTGTCATTTTTGCTTTCACTTCGAACGACGGTTGCATTTTGTGATGAATTTATCGATGTGTACCTTGCAAGAGATTTAGTGAAGAGTACACAGCATCTGGACGAGGGAGAAGCGATAGACGTGGAAGCACATGATGTAGACGAATTGTGTGAAATGATCTATGCAGGTAAAATACAGGATTCCAAGACGGTTTCTGCAATCCTCGCCTATAAGAATTTGCTGAATAAGGATTCCGGAAAAGCATAGATTATTAGTAAGATTGATTTTTGGTAGAAAATTGTGATTCAAAAAAATAAGATCATCTATGCATTATGTTTCCTTGCCGGAATATTGCTTGTCAATCTTATGGGAAGCGGTTTGTTGAACACCTATGGTGTGACTTCCTTCTGGGATCAGTCAGCTGTCACTTTCTGGAGCATGTCCTATGACCAGTATTTCTGGTATATTTTTTTCATGCGGATGAAAGGACTGATTGTGATCCTGCTGCTTGGCACAGTATTTGGCAGGAGGATCGTGACAAGGGTTTTTCTGGCACTGTTTCTGTTCCTGACAGGAATATTTATCACAATGTCAGTGATAGAACAGGGACTGTCTGGAATCGCAGCAGTTTTACTGGCAATGCTTCCGCAGTGGATTTTCTATTTACTGGCGTTCACCGTGTATGAGAGAGGAAGAGAAAGAAAAGTAATATTTGTCTGTGCTTTGCTCGTTGTGCTGGGGTGTCTTGCAGAGGGGTATATTTCACCGTTTTTCCTGAAAAAAGTACTATGACAGCGAAAATGGGGCAGATTATGTAATATGTATGTAAAAAAATTGTAATGAATAATTACAACATATGGTAAGACAGAAATTACAAAAAACGACATGTTGTATATGGACAAAAAGAAACAAAAAAACAGGCAAAAATACTGATTGCATTTTGATTTCTGAATCATTATAATAGGGAATATACCTCGAAAATGAGGTATTTTTTCGGCTTGAAAGAGTTTACATTGAGAGAAAAGAATCGGGGCAGGTAATGAGCATGAATCAGGATATACATAATTTTATCCAATATCTTCATCAGGAAAAACAAACTTCAGAGAATACAGAAGTATCTTATGAGCGAGACTTAAAGAAGATGATTTTGTATTTAACAGCACATGGAGTGGATAGAATTGACGCTGTTACCCCAGAAGTTCTGAATTCTTATGTGATAGAGTTAGAACAGTCAGGATTAAAGCCTGCAACAGTATCCAGAAGTGTTGCGTCCATGAAAGCATTCTTTCACTATGAAGAGTTAGAACAAAGGACAAGCGCAGATCCAGCTTTTGAACTGAAAGCTCCAAAGGTGGAGAAGAAAGCCCCAACTATTCTGACAACAGAGCAAACAAACCGCCTGTTAGCCCAGCCGAAGGATAATTCGGCGAAAGGTCTGCGTGATAAAGCAATGCTTGAATTGTTGTATGCAACAGGAATCCGTGTTTCTGAATTGATCTCTTTGAAATTAACAGATGTGAATTTTGATACCGGGTATATTACATGTGTAGATTCACACAAGGAGCGTATGATTCCAATGACTCCGGTGGCAAAGGACGCACTTGTCAGATATATCAAGGATGGACGTCCACAGTTGGTGAAGGATGAGAATTCCATCTGGTTGTTTACCAATTGTTCCGGGGATGCGATGAGCCGTCAGGGATTCTGGAAGCTGATCAAGTCCTATGGAAAGCGGGCAGGAATAGAGTCCGAGATCACTCCGCATATGCTGCGACATTCTTTTGCTGCACATCTTGTGTGCAACGGGGCAGACTTAAAGAGCGTGCAGGAGATATTAGGACATTCCGATATTTCAACAACACAGATGTATGCACATATGAATCAGACTGCAAATGTATAAATAGGTACCGTGTAGTCTGCAGATATACACATAACATAATAATAAATAGAGTGTTCAGGATAAAATCCTATTGGGATTTATTTGCATATCAGTCGAGCAGATTTCGTACATCTTTCAGGGAACAGCCCTGTTTGAAAGCAATTGCTTTTAAATCTTCAAATTCCGGTTTTTCATGGTTTACATGATAACCGGAACTTTTTTTTATGCGGATTTTTCCGTAAGGAGTTTCTTTTGTCTCAAACGTGGAGACGAGTTTCACACGTTCGTAAACAGCATAACGGATGCCGCGGGTGGTTGTGTGCTGAAAGAAAAGGTTTGTGAAATTTTCTTTTTCAGACAGCGGACAGAGGCAGGTCAGGATAATCCCTGGTCTGCCTTTTTTCATCTGGATCGGGATCGTATATACATCGAGTGCGCCGGCGTTTAAAAGGGTTTCCGCAGCAAAGCTTATATCTTCGCCTGTCATATCATCCAGATTGCAGGAAATACTTAAAATTTTATCATCATAACCATTCGCCTGAACATCACCGAGAAATGTCCGGACACAGTTGGCGGTTTCAAAGTCTTTTTGTCCCATGCCGTAGCCGATATGTTCTAAAGTCATAACAGGCATTTCTTCAAAACTTTCCACATAATGACGAAGGATAGCAGCACCGGTTGGCGTCAGAAGTTCGCCTTTGATGGAACCGGTATAAAAAGGGATTCCTTTTAAAAGTTCCGCAGTCGCAGGAGCCGGAACCGGGAGGATGCCGTGGGCGCATTTTACAAATCCGCTTCCGACATGGAGCGGCGACGCAAATACTTTTTCCGGTGCGATCAGGTGCATGAGAAATGCGCAGCCACAGACATCAGCCAGCGCATCCAAAGTTCCAACCTCATGAAAATGAATCTGTTCTAATGTGGTGTTGTGTACGGCAGATTCTGCTTCTCCGATCAGGCGATAGATAGCAGCGGCATCTGCTTTTACCTGGGCAGGAAGCTGTAAGTGTTCGATCTGTGCGAGGACAGACTGGTAACTGTGATGCGTGTGCGCATGGGAAGATTCATCATGATGATGTTCCGCTGTCTCATGCTCGTTCGTGTGTACATGTTCTGCTTCTGTGTGATCATGGGTATGTGTATGTACATGTTCATGTACATGCACGCCTTCCTCTTCTCCGTTTATCATAACATGCATATGTGTGCCGGAAATGCCGCACTTTTTTGATTCCTCCGCAGAAATCTGAATTCCATATTCCGAGAAAGCCTGATTCATCGTCTGCAAAAATAATTCTTTCTGGTCGCATATTTCATAAAGGGCAGCCATGAGCATGTCTCCGGCAGCACCCATCTTACATTCAAAATATAATGTTTTCATAGATAAAATTCCTTTCTGATAGTAAAAACAAAGGTCAGAATCCGGTTACCTGTTATGTAAAAAGAGGTAACGGAATATGCCTGACTTATTTTATTTTAATCGACATTTTCATAGTATGCAAGCAGGGATTCCTGTTGGTACATTTCTACAAAAAATGGAAACTATTTTTGTGAAAGTAGTTTCTTGTGAGAAAAAAAGGAACATGCTACAATAATGGAAACGAAAAAAAGAAAAACAGTTTCCAAGCAGAGAACATGGATAAAATGATGCAGACAAATGAAAGAGCAAAAGTAAGAAACAGAATACAGGCGAAAAGGGGAGAGGACATGGAGTTACGGGAAACCATTTTAGAGGGGACGATTCAGGCATTTAATAAAAAGGGATTGAAGTTTACGATGGATGACATCGCTTCCCTGCTTGGAATGAGTAAGAAAACGATTTATACCGTGTTTCAGGATAAGAATACGCTGGTGTCAGAGATGGTGGATTACTGTTTTGATTCCATCAAAGAGAGCGAGCAGGAAGTGATCTCGGATACTTCGCTCGATACGGTTGGAAAAATCCGGGCGGTTTTGGGAGTACTCCCGGAGAGTTATAAAGACATTGATTTCCGCCAGCTTTATTTATTGAAAGACAAATATCCGAAAATTTATAAAAAAGTAGAACAACGGTTAGAGACAGGCTGGGAGACAACGATCGCCCTGATCCAGCAGGGGATTCATGAGGGCACGGTGCGGCCGATTCAGATCCCAATTTTAAAAACCATGATGGAGGCAACGCTTGAGCAGTTTTTCCAGAGAGATATTCTGATCACAAATCAGATTTCCTACAACGAGGCGTTAGAGGAAGTAGTCAATATACTGGTGGATGGAATTACAAGGTAAAAGATAGCATGGAGTTCGTTACACAGGAGAACAGAGAGGGTGAGGATGATGTCAGAACGTATTTATTTGAATAATGACTGGAAGTTTGCAGAACAGTTTGAAGCTTCTATGACAGAGGCAGCTTATGATGACAGTACAATGCAGAATGTCAGGCTTCCACATACCTGTAAGGAAACGCCGCTTCACTATTTTGATGAACACTGCTATCAGATGGTCAGCGGTTATCGAAGAGTGATTGAGGCAGAGGAAGCTTGGAAAGGGAAAAAGATATTATTGACGATTGATGGTGCCGCCCATGACAGCGAAGTATTTTTAAATGGAGATAAAGTGGGAGAACATCACTGTGGATATACAGCTTTTACCATGGACATCAGCGGAGCACTCCGCTATGGAGAAAAAAATATCCTTGTCGTGAAAGTAGACAGCAGGGAGGACTTGAATATTCCACCGTTTGGTTATGTGATCGACTATATGACATACGGCGGCATTTACCGGGATGTCTATCTGGATATTAAAAATAAAGACCACATCGAAGATATTTTTATCAGGACAGACATTGGACAAATGGACGGTCAGAATGCAGAACTCATCTCAGAGGTGACGGTGCAAAGGACGCAGGAGGGATTGTTTTTAAAACAGAGTCTTAAGAATAAAAAGACGGGAGAGTATCAGCCATTGGGGGAGAGTGAGATCTCAGGCACGTCCATGCAGCTTTCCTATCCGGTGGAAAATGTGATCCTGTGGGATCTGGAACATCCGGAACTCTATGAGGTTAAGACAGAATTAATCTGTGATGGAACCTTAATGGATGAGCGGGTAGACCGCATCGGATTCCGAAGGGCAGAATTCAAAAAAGACGGATTCTATCTGAACGGCAAAAAAATAAAACTGAGAGGTTTAAACCGTCACCAGAGTTACCCGTATGTGGGATATGCGATGCCAAAATCCATGCAGCGGTTGGATGCGGATATTTTAAAGAGGGAGCTTGGGGTGAATGCGGTGCGGACTTCCCATTATCCACAGTCCCATTATTTTATAGAGCGGTGTGATGAAATAGGGCTGCTTGTTTTTACCGAAATTCCGGGATGGCAGCATATCGGTGACGCTGCATGGAAAGATCAGGCGGTGGAAAATGTCAGGGATATGGTGAAACAGTACCGGAATCACACTTCGATCATTCTCTGGGGCGTGCGTATTAATGAATCGCAGGATGATGATGCATTTTACAGAAGAACAAATGAGGCGGCGCATGAATTCGATGATTCGAGACCGACAGGTGGTGTGCGTGCAAACAGAAAAAGCAGTCTGTTGGAAGATGTGTATACCTACAATGATTTTGTGCATGATGGAAAGGCAAAGGGATGTGAGCCGAAAAAGAATGTGACATCAGATATGGAAAAACCATACCTCATCAGTGAATACAATGGGCATATGTATCCGACAAAGGCATTTGACTGGGAAGAACACCGGGCAGAGCATGCGCTCCGCCATGCAAATGTTTTGGATGCGGTGGCAGCCGAGGAGGACATTGCAGGGTGTTTTGGCTGGTGCATGTTTGATTACAACACCCATAGGGATTTTGGAAGTGGCGACCGCATCTGTTATCACGGAGTCATGGATATATTCCGCAATCCGAAACTGGCGGCAGTAATCTATGCGTGCCAGCAGGAGAAAGAGCCGGTGCTGGAATTGAGTTCTTCCATGGATATTGGGGAGCATCCGGGATGTAACCGCGGCGAAATCTATATTTTTACGAATGCGGATAAAGTGCGGATGTATAAAAATGACCGGTTCATTAAGGAGTACAGTGCCGCAGATTCCCCGTACACACATCTGAAGCATGGTCCGATCCTTATCAACGATTTTATCGGAGATGCCCTGCAGGAAGAACATATGAAACCGGGACAGGAAGCCGGTGTGAAAAAAGCTTTGAATGCGTTTACCAGGTTTGGGTTCGCAAAGCTTCCAAAGTCCATTTATGCGACGGGAATATGGCTGATTCTTCGCTATCATATGAATATGGAAGAGGCAGTCCGGTTGTATAACAAATACATTGGCGACTGGGGTGGCACCTCCACAACGTATCGTTTTGAGGCGGTGATGGTGGATGTATCTACAAGGCAGGAGCGGGTGGCGAAAATAATCATCAAAGAACCGATGACAGAGCGGAAGATTTCAGCAGTGGCGGATCATGAGAATCTGATCGACGCAGAGAGTTATGATGTGGCTGAGGTTCGGATTCAGGCACAGGACGAACACGGCAATATCCTTCCATTTTACAATGAACCACTTACCTTTGAGACAGAGGGACCGATTGAAATCATCGGACCAAAGACGGTGGCTTTGCAGGGAGGAATGGGCGGCGCTTATGTGAAGGGCAAAAGGCTTCAGCCAGGAGAAAAGCAGAATGCGGCACTTATCATACGGGATTGTGACACGGAGATAAAAATCGGTTTTACGGTTCAAAGTGAGAGAAATTTTTAAAGTTTGGAGAGAATGAAAACATGACAGACAGATCAAGCGTGATTTTTGGAAATAAAATGCCGGACAAGGTTTACAAAAAGGCAGTGAAGTCCAAAAAGAAATATATGAAAAAATTTGGAGATGATTCCCGGAAAAATTATGAGGTGGCGGTCGAGAAGAACCGTTATATCGGAGATTCCCTGGGGGTTTATAATATTCTGGTGGGAAATCTGGCAGAGAATGCACATTATGATGTCAATGCGCATGCGGAAAAAGGTACATTTGACACAGAAAAAGGGATTATTGTCGGAAATATCCGTATGGGATTTGGACACTACCGCATTTCCATGGCGATGGCGTCTGCGGCGAAGGCGATGGGCTATACGCCTTACTGGATGGACTTAAATTCCTATGGTGAGACGACCTGCACAAAAGTGATCGGTGCACAGAATGATCTGTATTCACTCGGCTCAAGACTTTCGAAAAATCCGATTTTTAACAAACTTGTCTGGGAGCCAATGAATTATGAGGGATTCCGGGCATTGTCCTACAATGCGGCAGACCAGAAAAATGCGGAGCTGATGGCTCCGGTGTACCGCAATGTGCCGAAGGATATTCCGGTGATCGGAACACATGTCTGGCCGGCGCAGGCAGCCGTACATGCCGGAATGAAATACGTGGTGAACGCGATCCCGGATAACTGGCCGATGGCACTACATTTATCAGAAGGAAGCGTGCATACGATCCAGTGTCATAATTCCTATATGGGATACCGCATTTTAAACGGCATGAATAAAGATAAAGTAAATAAACCAATGCCATCCGACAGCCTTGTATACACAGGACATTACATTGACCATGAAATTGTGCAGGGCATCGAAGCGGACTGTGAGGCGCGTATCCGGAGAAAAGAGAATGGTGAGCCTATGCGTTTCCTTTTAACGATCGGCGGGGCTGGTGCGCAGAAGGAGATTTTTGCAGCGATCATCAAATTCCTGCTTCCGTATATTGAGAAGAAGCAGGCGGCGTTATACATCAACGTGGGCGATTATAAAAATGTCTGGGAAGCGCTGCTGGCAGAAATTCCTGAGATGAAAAACTATGCAACGGAGCATTTTGATCGTTGGGCAGATACAGAAGCATTTGCACAAAAAGCATTGGATGGGAAGGAGAAAATCGAAGGGATTCACGGATTCTGGCACAAAAATATTTTCGAGGCGGTATACTGCACGAATCTTCTCATGAGAAGTTGTGATGTCTTAGTGACAAAACCGAGCGAACTCGCATTTT